>Ga0222713_10001717_pt1 | contig 24157 bp, 30 predicted proteins | sample C33_649DmetaG_FD_165061 | JGI IMG/M metagenome (GOLD analysis project Ga0222713, IMG submission 165061) | Estuarine water microbial communities from San Francisco Bay, California, United States - C33_649D | ecosystem: Environmental > Aquatic > Marine > Unclassified | place: USA: California...
AAAGTCATCCAACATTTCGGCTTTGGCCCGGCGTCCACTCAGCTGATTACCACTACCAATCTCTGCTCGCAGAAAGAGGTTTCGGAGTTCTTCGACGTTATTGGATGATGCAGATGGATCTGGATCCGCCCGTTGCGTTCTCTCTGCCTCAGGGTTCAGAGCTAGTCGAGGTCGGCACTGACCAGCAATTGCTCTTCGAGATGTGGCAAATACATCAAGATTCCTTCAGCGAACACTTTGGCTTCATGCCTCGTCCATTCGAGATGTGGAGTGAGAAATTAATTCGTGATGCTCAAGAGAAAAATCAGAGTGCCTGGATCCTGCGAATAGATGGTGAAGGAGTTGGTTTTGTTGACTGTGATGACACTCTGCTCCATGAAGACTCCGGTTATGTCGCAGGCTTAGGTGTCAGAAAAACCTTTCAGGGGCGAGGGCTCGGCGAGATTCTTCTACGATTTGCGATAAATCAGAGCGCCAAGGAGGGAAGACTAAAACTTACTCTCAATGTCGATGCTGGAAACGAAAGTGGTGCCCTTCGCCTTTATGAGAAAGTCGGGATGAAGATCGCTTCGCAGTGGCAACAATATGAGAATCCTGACTGGGCAACTTCGCAGAATCACGCTTGAGTGAATCTGATGACGAATTGAAGACAAACTGATGAGCAACTGGCAAGAAGTTACCTTTGATTTTCCTGATGCACTCCCATTTTTCATCGACCTACATCTTCAGGGCTCTGCAGGTGTAGATCTCACCCATGTCGAAACGATTGACCAAGTTCACCAAGTAAGTAGGACGCTCAAAGAGAATGGCGTAGGTGCCTATCTTCCTTCCTTGATTGCTGCTCCCATTGAGCAACTTAAGAAGTCAATTTCAATCATCGAGTCAGCGAGGCGAGAAATTCAGGATGGTTCTGCTGAGATTCTTGGGATTCATCTGGAAGGTCCGTTTCTCAATCCTTCGATGCGGGGCGCTCACCCCATCGACTCACTAGTGATGCCAGAGCTCGAGATTTTTCGAGCGCTCATATCTTCCGGCACCATCTCGATGATGACCATTTCACCAGAGCTTCCTGGCGCACTTGAAGTGATTCGCTTCGCGAGCGCTCTAGGAATTCATGTATCGCTAGGACATAGTGATGCGAGTGCAGAGATTGCGCGAGAAGGTTTTGCGTCTGGAGCAGATTCGATTACACATATCTTCAATAGATGCTCTCAAGATTTAGCGAGAGTAGCTCTGGAGGAGAGTGATTGCCTGATTCAGATGATCGTGGATGGTCAACATCTCTCTGATGAGAAGATCGCCGAGGTAATTGAACTCGCTCCAGAAAGGGTAGCCGCAGTCACAGATTCGATTGCTTCAAATAGAGATCACAAATTGCCACGAGGTGCGATCAACAAAGATGGGGCTGCGTATCTACCTGATGGAACGAAAGCGGGAAGTATCGCGACGATGCGCGATTGTTACCTGCGGATACTGGCCATCACAGGGGATCGGGAGATAGCCAAAAGTGCGACTATCGACCATCAGGCCGAATTCCTTGGAAGAGCGGAGCTATCGGCCCTGGAATTCGGGCGTAGCGCTCAGGCTTTTACCACCGCCGGCTAGCGCCAGACTCGAATTTCCCTTCCGACACGCCCTCGCCTAGAATCCTGCGTCTGCCCCGAGCCGGGGCGGCGATTGTCGGAATACTCCCGAAATCACCAGAAGTTCGAGCAGAAGATTGTGTGGGTAACGCTTGGCCAAAAAAGACGGCGCCATCGAAATCGAAGGCACTGTGGCAGAAGCTCTACCTAACGCGATGTTCCGCGTGGAGTTGACCAATGGGCATGTTGTGCTGGCACACATCTCAGGCAAGATGCGAAAGAACTACATCCGCATCCTTCCTGCTGATCGTGTGATCGTAGAACTGAGTCCCTATGACCTCACTCGAGGTCGTATCACATATCGCTACAAGTAATAAAGAAGTACACGAGAGCGTCAAAGAGGAGAAGGATCGTGAAGGTCAAACCAAGCGTGAAGAAGATTTGCGACAAGTGCAAAGTCATTCGTCGTAACGGTCGCGTCATGGTGATCTGCGACAACCTTCGCCATAAGCAACGCCAGGGATAGTTTTCAAGGAACCAAGGCAGTACAACTTAATATCGAACGAGTGATGCGACAGGCCAAAAGCCTGACCTCCTGACCGAAAGCGGGAGCCGAGAGACTTTCTCGGAATGCATCGCACAGGACTTTCGAATGAGAAAAGAAGAAGGCACACATGGCCCGTTTAGTTGGTGTCGACCTGCCGCGCGAAAAGCGCCTTGAGGTCGCGCTCACCTATATCTTCGGGATTGGTCAGACTCGCGCGAGTGAGACTCTCGCAGCCACTGGCATATCTCCCGATATCAGAGTCAAGGATCTTCAAGAGCCTGACTTGATCAAACTTCGTGAATACATCGAAGCGAACTACAAGATCGAAGGTGATCTCCGTCGAGAGATTGCATCCGATATCCGCCGCAAGGTTGATATCCAGTCCTACCAAGGTATTCGCCACCGCAAGGGTCTTCCTGTTCGCGGTCAGCGCACACATACAAATGCACGTACTCGTAAGGGTCCACGTGTTGCAATCGCAGGTAAGAAGAAGGAGACCAAGTAATGGCAACCGCTAAGCCCGCGGCAAAGACCGCTGCAGCAAAGCCTGCTGCAAAGAAGGTGAAGGCGCGTAAGAAGGAGAAGAAGAACGTCTCCTTTGGTCATGCTCATATAAAGAGCACCTTCAACAACACCATCGTTTCAATCACCGATCCATCCGGCGCAGTCCTTGCTTGGGCTTCATCTGGTGGCGTGGGATTCAAAGGTTCACGTAAGTCGACTCCATTCGCCGCCGGTCTTGCCGCAGAAGCAGCAGCCCGAAAAGCGCAGGAGCACGGCGTTCGTAAGGTCGATGTCTTCGTCAAGGGCCCTGGCTCTGGTCGCGAGACTGCGATTCGTTCACTTCAAGCAGCCGGACTCGAAGTTGGTTCCATCTCTGATGTGACACCAGCAGCGCATAACGGTTGCCGCCCACCGAAACCACGAAGAGTCTAAGGAGAGGAGAGAGACATGGCTCGTTATACCGGCGCAGATTGCAAGCGTTGCCGTCGTGAGAAAGTGAAGCTCTTCCTTAAGGGCTCCAAGTGCGACGGACCAAAGTGTCCAATTGAGTCGAGGCCATACCCACCGGGTCAACATGGTCGCGCTCGTGCAAAGGAATCTGAGTACCTACTCCAGATGCGTGAGAAGCAGAAGTGCGCGCGAATCTACGGTGTACTCGAGAAGCAGTTCCGCAACTATTACGGCGAGGCATCACGTCTTGCTGGTAAGACTGGTGAGAACCTTCTTATCCTGCTTGAGACTCGTCTCGACAATGTCGTCTATCGCGCAGGCTTTGCAAAGAGCCGCGATATGGCACGCCAACTCGTCCGCCACGGCCACTTCTTGGTAAATGGCAAGAAGGTTGATATCCCATCCTTCCGGGTCAGCCCATTCGATGTGATTGATCTTCACAAAGACTCACATGACCTCACACCATTCATCGTCGCAAGCGCTGAATTCGGTGAGAAGTCTGTTCCGACGTGGATTGAGGTTGTGCCATCACAGATGCGCATCTTGGTTCACTCACTACCGAACCGATCCATCATCGACACTCAGGTGCAAGAGCAGCTGATCGTCGAGTTGTACTCCAAGTAAGAGTATTCCGCCCTCGTTACTTGAAGTGTCGAGGGCGGCCCAGAAGTAAAAGCAGTAAAAACTAAAGAACGGCAGACAACAGAGGGACATCAAATAGCGGATGTCCAAGAAACCAGGAGGAAACAAGTGCTCATTGCACAACGTCCAGTCCTTACCGAGGAAGTAGTAAGCGAGTACCGGTCACGGTTCATCATTGAACCGCTCGAGCCAGGATTCGGTTACACCCTTGGAAATTCACTCCGCCGAACCTTGCTCTCATCGATTCCGGGCGCAGCCGTAACAAGCGTTCGAGTCAATGGGGCCCTTCATGAGTTCACCACGCTAGAAGGCGTGAAGGAGGATCTCACCGAGATCGTCCTCAACGTGAAGAACCTCGTCTTCTCATCATCGAGTGATGAGCCAGCGACCGCCTACATCCGAAAGAGTGGCGAAGGTGCTGTCACCGGTAAAGATGTCGCAGTTCCTGCAGGCGTCGAGGTTCACAATCCAGAACTTCACATCGCAACTTTGAACGGTAAAGCAAACCTCGAGATCGAACTCACCATTGAGCGCGGTCGTGGTTATGTCTCTGCTGTCCAGAACAAGGCGATCGGTGCAGAGATCGGTCGAATCCCAGTCGATTCCATCTATTCACCAGTGCTTCGCGTGACCTACAAGGTCGAAGCAACTCGTGTCGAACAGCGCACTGACTTCGACAAGTTGATCCTTGATGTCGAGACGAAGAAGTCGATGTTGCCTCGTGATGCGATGGCATCTGCGGGTGCGACACTTGTCGAGCTCTTCGGACTCGCACGTGAACTCAATGTCAATGCAGAGGGAATCGACCTTGGTCCATCACTTCAAGACCAAGCACTCGCTGCAGATATGGCTCTTCCAATCGAAGACCTCGATCTCACAGTTCGTTCCTACAACTGCCTCAAGCGCGAAGGGATCCACACCGTTGGTGAATTGATCGCTCGTTCTGAGGCTGATTTGATGGATATCCGTAACTTCGGATCAAAGTCAATCGATGAAGTCAAGGCCAAGCTCTACTCAATGGGCCTTCAACTTAAGGACAGCCCAGCAGGATTCGATCCAACTCAACACGCAAACTACGGCGTTGAGGCGACCGAGGAATAAAGAAGAGAAGCGAATAAGGAGAAAGCATCATGCCAAAGCCAACGAAGGGTCCTCGCCTCGGAGCAGGACCATCACACCAAAGGCTCTTGCTGCGCACTCTCGCTGAGCAACTCTTCGAGAATGGCAAGATCACCACGACCGAGGCGAAGGCCAAGCGCCTTCGTCCACTCGCAGAGAAGATCATTACCTCTGCGAAAAAAGGTGACCTTGCATCTCGCCGACTCGTCATGGCGCAGATCGCAAACAAGACCGTGGTCCACAATCTCTTCACCGAGATTGCACCACGCTTTGCCACTCGTGAAGGTGGCTATACCCGCATCACAAAAATCGGTCCACGCAAAGGTGATAGCGCCCCGATGGCCGTGATCGCGCTAGTTTCGGAGTAACTGCAGAAATAACTCCACCAGAGCATCATGAATGAACCCACTCTCAACCCTGAGAGTGGGTTTCTTCGTTTCCGGATTGATTTCTCCTATGACGGGACCAACTTCTCTGGTTGGGCTAAACAACGCGACCAACGCACCATCCAAGGAGAAATGGAATCAGCGTTAGAACCGCTCACAAGAAATCCGATTTCTTTGCAAGTCGCCGGAAGAACGGATGCGGGGGTTCATGCATCGAATCAAGTTGCACATTTCGATCTTCCCGAACGCGATCATCAAGCAAATGAATGGGACCTCACTGACATCACTTATCGCTTAAACCGAATGCTGACCGAAGAGATCCGCATCCACTCCATTTCGAAAGCTCCATCACATTTCCATGCACGGTTCTCGGCGCTCTCGCGCTCCTATATTTACAAGATCGCAGATGGTGGAAAGCTTTTGCCACCGCTTGAGCGATATGACACCGCGAGTTGGTACCGCCCGCTCGATATCGATGCGATGAATTCAGCGGTAAAACCATTACTCGGCGGGCACGATTTCGCCGCCTTCTGTAAAGCTCGCGATACCGGTACCACCATCCGAACCCTCCAAGAATTCAAATTCCGAAGGGAAGGGAATGGATTCATCACAGTCAATGTCACGGCAGATGCGTTCTGCCATTCGATGGTTCGAAGCCTTGTGGGTGCAGCAGTTTGTGTAGGGGAGGGGAGATTTGCCCAACCATGGCTTAAGGAAGTCCTTGATGGCAAAAGCCGAATAGGCGAGAGTATGGTCTTTCCATCACGAGGTCTTACCCTGATCAAAGTCATATACCCATCAGATGATCAATTAGAAGAACGAGCAAAAGCAACTATCAGGCGAAGAGATGAAGATGAATAGCGACGACCTATTCTTCTATTCGGCGAAAATTCTGGGGTATTTCCTGCGGATTGATAATCTTTTAGTGATCGCAACTTTTATCGCCTTCGCACTCTTTTGGCGCAAAAGAACAATGAATGCAAAGCGTCTAACTGTCGGGATTCTCATCGCTCTAGTCTTTTTCTCAAATGTTGGCCTGAGTTTTGCCGCTCTTCGGACTTTAGAGAATCAATACCCCATTCCCAAAATATCGTGCCAAGATGGATTTGAAGGAGTGATTGTCCTTGGTGGAGGTCTTAATCCTGGGCTAATTGCTGAGGAGCGAAACGAACCGCAACTCAACGATGCTGGAGACCGGATCACGACGGCACTTGCGCTTCTTAATAAGTGCCCAGAGTTCAAAGTTTTGTATTCGACATTCTCAGGTTCACTTCGCCCAGAAGGCTTGAGTGAAAGCGACTCCGCCAAACTCTTCTTCAATAATCAAGGTATCTCGCAATCTCGCACCATCTTTGAAGGCGAGTCACGAAATACCTTCGAGAACGCGAAATTCTCTAGCGAGGTAGCAGATAGAAGCAAGAAGTGGATTCTCATCACTTCGGCATCCCACATGCCCCGAGCTGTAGCCACTTTCAAGCGATTTGATTGGAAAGTAACCGCTTATCCCGTTGACTTTCGAGCAGAATCGGCGGGAAGTTATCTCTCCTGGAGCAAGGGCCAGGGACTCGATAACTGGAATAATTTCATTCATGAACGAGTGGGGTTACTTGCCTATTCACTCCGATCGTTTTTGCAGTAACCCACTATTCACCTAGAGTCAGCACCTCATGGGACACATCGATGTAAGCGGAATTCAATTCACGCTATCTGATGGTCGAGTACTTCTCGATGATGTCTCTTTCCGAGTGGGCGATGGCGCGAAGGCAGCGTTGATTGGGCCCAATGGCGCTGGAAAGACCACGCTAATTCGCATGATCTGTGGCGATGTCGAACCCGACTCAGGCGCAATTGCTATTTCTGGCGGATTAGGAGTGATGCGCCAATTCATTGGACAAGTTCGTGATAGTTCAACTGTGAGAGATCTCTTGATCTCGGTCTCACCTGAAAAAGTGCGAATCGCTGCCGCACGGTTGAAAGAGGCAGAATCAGCGATGTCCAACAATGATTCGCAAGAGACACAGATGGCTTATGCATCTGCCTTATCTGACTGGGGCGATGCTGGCGGTTATGACGCCGAGGTTGTTTGGGATATCTGTTGCACTCAGGCGTTAGGTAAATCATTCGATGAGGTCTCAGCGCGCGAGGTGAACACACTCTCGGGCGGTGAACAGAAGAAGCTGGTCCTGCAGGCTCTGCTTCGCGGACCGGAGGAAGTTCTGATTCTGGATGAGCCAGATAATTATCTCGATGTTCCATCAAAACGTTGGCTTGAGGAGCAGCTTAAAGAGTCACATAAGACAATTCTTTTTATTAGCCACGATCGCGAACTTCTCTCCGAGGTCGCAAATCGCATTATCACCCTAGAACAAGGCGTATCCGGCAACACTGCGTGGATTCATGGTGGGGGATTTGCAACGTGGCATGAAGCGAGAAAGGCGCGAAATGCGCGTTTCGCTGAGTTACTTCTTAGGTGGGAGCAGGAGCACGAAAGACTGAAAGAGCTCGTCCTTACCCTTCGTAACCAGGCGAAAAGTTCGCCCGATATGGCATCAAAATATCGAGCTATGCAGACTCGTCTTCGAAAGTTTGAGGAGATTGGTCCACCTCCTTCACCTCCGATAGAACAAGATGTGAAAGTTGGACTCAGTGGTGGACGTACCGGTGAACGAGTTATTACGTGTGAGAATTTGGTGCTTGAAGGGTTGACGGAAGAATTCTCCATCGAGATTTTCTATGGGGATCGCGTAGCGGTTCTCGGAAAGAATGGAACTGGAAAATCCCACTTTCTTCGAATGTTGGGTGGTGATTTGAAGGTAAAACATTCAGGGAATTGGAAACTAGGCGCGAGAGTAACCCCTGGTCACTTCGCACAGACGCACGCCCATCCAGAATTCATGAGCAAGACACTCCTCGAGATCTTATGGAATGAGCATTCATTGCAACTTGGTCCAGCAAAGAGCGTTCTTGGTCGCTATGAACTTCAGAATCAAGCCGAACAGAAATTCTCAACGCTATCTGGAGGTCAACAAGCTCGTTTCCAGGTTCTCTTGCTTGAACTTGAGGGTTCGACCTTGCTCTTGCTTGATGAGCCGACAGATAACTTGGATTTGGCATCGGCAGAAGCGCTAGAGAAAGCATTGACCTTCTATCAAGGAACAGTTCTTGCAGTTACCCATGATCGTTGGTTCACAAAAGGTTTTTCACGTTACCTTGTTTTTGGCGCAGACAGAAAAGTTTTCGAGAGCCCCAAACCTGTCTGGGAGTATTAAGAGTTATCCACATTTCAGTGACCAATGTCCCATGTAGGTCCTTGGTTCTATAGCCTTGCCACACTAATAACGATGTGTATACAATGTGCGCACAAAGGGGGCGCTCATGTCTACAGATTCCACTCTCAACGTTCGGGTTGATAGAGAGACTAAGGAAAAGGCAGCTATGGTTCTGAAGGCATCAGGATTGACCACCTCAATGGCAGTGAGGCTCTTCTTGCGCAAAGTCGCTGAGGAGAAGTCGCTCCCATTTGAACTCGGTAAGCCAAATCGCAAGACGGTCAGGACGATTAAGTCAGTTCAAAGAGGCAAAGTGAAGCGGATTAAAAAGGGTGACCCGCTCTCACATTTGCTCAATGCGAAACGTTGAAACATCGAGCCGATTTCGAAGAGACTATAAGCGAGAGAAGAAAAACCCAAATAACCGCAATTTAGATCTTTTGTTGATTCGAGTTATCGAAACTTTGGGTAGTGACATTCCTCTGGATGCGAAACTTCAAGATCATCCCCTGATCGGGGACTTTGCTGGTTTTCGTGGGTGCCACATAAAGCCGGATCTCGTTCTAATCTACAAGAAAAAAGGCTTGAATCACTTAGTTCTAGTGAGACTAGGAAGCCATTCTGAGGTCTATTAAGAGTCGAAGCCGAGGCCAAAGCGATCGAGGATTCGTAGCCAGATATTGCGTTTACCTCTTTCATCAGCTCGATGCAAAGACCATTGAGTGAGATTGACGAAGAGCCAACGGAATGGCTCAGGTGGGAAAGGAAATGGTTTCTTCCTAACCATCTCAAGTCTGGTTCGCTCGGTATCAAGCCCATCCAAGAGATCGAGCATCACTTCAGCGCCGAATCTCGTGGCGCCAACACCAAGACCGGTGAAACCAAGAACATAACTGACTTTCTCGCCCATAGCAGTTCCCCAAAAAGGTGAGAAGCGAGAACATGTATCAATCGCTCCGCCCCAGCCATGGGTGAATCTGATTCCTTCCAACTGTGGAAAGGTCTTTAAGAAGTCACGAGCTAGGCGAGCATAAGTCTCTGGCTCATCTTCGTACTCTGGATTGACCTTGCCCCGGAAGTTATAGATTGCGTCATATCCACCCCAGAGAATCTCGTTCTCCTTCGTAAGTCTGTAGTAGTGGAATTGGTTTCCGGCTTCGGATAATCCTTCGCGGCCCTTCCATCCAATTGATTCAAGCTGTTTCGGTGAAAGTGGCTCGGTGACAAGCTGGAAGTCATAGACAGGGACGACATATTTATGCGTGCTTCGAAGGAGTGAGTCATAGACGTTTGTCGCAAGCGCAACTCGGTCTGCACGAACCTTTCCGTAGGGTGTCGAGACGACGACTTTCTCACCCTCATCTTCAAGAGATTCAACCGCGCTATGTTCATAGATCGAAACCCCGAGTGAGAGACATGCCCGCTCTAGCCCCCAGACCAATCGAGCAGGATCAACGAGTGCGGTTCCATCTTCATCCCAGAGCGAACCAAGATAGATAGGGGAGTTGACTCGGGCACGAGTTTGTTCAGCGTCAAGTACTTCGACTTCATCGCCGTAGGAGTTTCGAAGCTTTGCTTCTTCTTTCAGTTCATCTACTTCCCATGGCTTCATCGCTACTTTTAGTTCGCCAGTTCGCTCCCACCCACAATCAATGCCATATTTCTGGATTGTCTTTTCAATCGAATTAAAATTCTCTCGACCAAGTCGTTCGACCGCTTCCATCTCATCTTTGAATCGGTTGTAACCATTGATGAATCCATGGGTGAGAGATGAGTTGCAGAATCCGCCATTTCTTCCCGAGGCCCCAGCACCAGTCTCTTTGGCTTCAAGAATCACTACTTTGCGATTTGGATCTCGCTCCTTCGCAATAAGCGCAGTCCAAAGACCGGTGTAGCCAGCGCCGACAATGCAGAGATCGGCTTCAATTTCCTCCACTAAGGAAGGACGAGACTCCGGCTCTAGTGGGTCAGCATCAAGCCAATAGAGAGCGGGTTGCATATGCATCAAATGACGCAGAACTTTGGGGTCGATGGAGACCATCGTCGATCCGGCCTTCGCCGGTCTCACCCCTTTATCTGATGAACACAGTGGACCCGGGTCCTCCGGAATCCAACCCCACTTCGCAAGTCTTCATCTAGCAACTTGTTTTTCGAAGTGGCTCGGAGCGCAGTTTACCTGATACCCCCGTTTCCCCTGCAACTCGTTGTATTTCATGCGGGGAATTGATGATCACCCGAGTGATCTGTCACATCATCTATGTAGACTCACAATATGTCGCTTCGATTCCGCAGAAGTATGAAAATACTTCCAGGTGTGCGATTGAATTTTAGTAAGAGCACGATGGGGCTTTCTTTTGGCGTTCCAGGAGCACGAGTTTCGGTCAATACTCGAGGAGATGTTTACACATCTGCAGGAATTCCTGGCACTGGCCTCTATGCGGTTGAGCGGACATCGCTTCGAAAAAGTAGTGGGCGAAAAAGAATTTCGAAGAACCAAGAACCAGAAACTTTGACTGAATATGTCCCACCGCCAGGGATATTTACTCCACGAAGGCAGAGGGCCTTGTATAAGGCTTTGCAAAAAGGGACATTAGAAGCACTTGAAAAACTTGCAAAGAAGTTTCCTGATATCGAGTACATCTCTGATGCTTTTGCGCTCCCAAAGCACTTGATGAGTGGTTCAAATGACCTAGAGGGACTAACGGCTAAGGCGGCAAAAGTATGGTCAACTCGAGCTGAGCTTGAGCGCTCGTGGATGTTCGAGCATCATGCAAAAGCCTTTGAGATGAATGTAAAAGTGGCGCCTGGCGTAGATGTCCCAATGCGATTTTCCGTTCAAGGTCTTGGGCACATGTATATCGAGTTGCTCCAGCTGGGCGAGAGATATGCCGAGGCGCTGGACGTTGCTGTATCTCTAGCCCCAGATCAAATTTCAGCGCTAGCTGTCTGCGAGTGTGAAGTCCAACTTCGCAGATGGAAAGACGTGATTGAGACTACTGAAGATATTGAAAATGAGGATGATGCGACTGCGCTACTTCTAATCTTTCGTGCCATCGCATTTAGAGAAGAGGGAATGTTTGATGCCGCTATCGAAACAATTCGCCTAGCGCGATCATCAAAGAAACGGCACGAGGACGTTCTCAATAAAGCGCTTTTCGAGCGTTCAATCATCTATGAGAAGCAAGACAAGGTTTCACTTGCAAAGAAGGATTTGTCGAAGATTCTCGCTACAGATTCTGACTTTCCAGGAGTAAGTGAGCGCCTTAAGAAGCTAGAAGAGGCCTAGACCTTAACCACTACACGAACAACCTCCTCAGGTGTGGCATGTTCACCAAGCTCGGCATCGACGTTCGTTGGGATTCGATTCACTTGGGCTGCTGACACTGAAGCAAGTTGAGCGGCAATGTGGGTCATCCAATAAAACGCCCCAGGACCAACCTCTTCGATAATTTTCCTAGCATCGGCAAGTCGTGGGTCTGAGAAGGGTTCAACATCATTTTTCTCATCCTGGATTATGTTGATGAGGAAGTCTCGGATTCGAGTTGCACTTTCCTTCACTCTCGCTTCACTCGTGATTAACTCGCGATACTCGATATCTATGCTCTTTCTCCGTTTTCGCCGTAGGAGAAACCAGGTAACGAGCACTGCCAAAAAGAGAGTCTCAATCATCGATGCCTCCATTTAACTCGGTATGTAGCTTTCACTAAGTCTCATCTCTAACCCCCATGTGAGTGATGGAACTTACCCTCGAGATACGACATCCAACTAGAGCACGAGTGGCCGCTTAGTTATTCTTTCCGCATGACGAATCCTTCATCCCCCGCTACATCCTCATCAAACCAGGTAGAAGTCCTATTGGCTCCAGCACTAAGTGGTCGTGATCGAAGGACAGTCTTCTTCCGCTATATCCTGGTTGCACCAATCGCGGTTCTCGCTGGCCTTCTCACAGTAAGCCTCTTTCCGCCGGTCATCCTCTCGCTTCTCTTTCGCCGGACCTATCCGAGTTATGCGCTCACCTTCAATCACGCGCTCCTCGAACTTCATGTTCGCATCGCTGCCTACATCTACCTTCTAACTGATGACTATCCATCAATCGAGCGAAATCCAAAAATCGCAGTCCTTTTCCCTGATATAGATGGCGGGAAGAAGCTGAGCAGGGGATTGCCGCTAATCAAATGGTTCCTCGCGATTCCACTGATTGTCGTCGGATATTTCTATTCGCTCGCCGCGCTATTCATCACTTTCATTGCCTGGATCAAAGTAAGCGCTACGGGAACTTATCCTGAGTGGGGGCTTCGAGTAGTAGTTGGTTCGGTGAAATTCTGGAGTCGAATCGCAGGCTATGCATTCATCCTTGTTACCGATGAATATCCCTCATTCAAGCTCTAATACGTCATCAAGTAACTTGCGAGTCTCAACTCTTACTTCTCTGAAAGCCTTGCCTTCACCATCGCGAGTATGAGTTTTGAATCGACCTTCCAGTCGTTTGGAATCGCAAAAGTGTGCTTGAGGACTCGATAGTCCTCTAACTTGGGCTTGATTGACTCAATCACATCTTTACTAAAGGGATTGAGAAGAATGTGATTCTTAGCCGTGCCTGCCCCGAGCACGTACATGGAATCGACTTTAAGCATCGGTTGATTCCAGGCGATGACTGGCTCTAGCGCTGGGTATTTTGCTCGTGCCACTTTGAAAATTGCTCGAATCGTCTTGGCTTGAATGGGATCGATACTTGTGTAGTAATCGGTAAGGCCACTGAATCGTTGTGAAGACTTAGAGCCCTTGGTGTACATGATGAGGGTATTAGCATGGGCTCGAGAGAATCCGTAGTTCTCTTGAAGGTGCGCCATCTGCTCGGGATATTTTTTCGCTTTGATTTTTTCCATTACCTTGAACCAGAAAGCCATCTTCTCGCCATAACGTTTCTCAATGGCAGGAAAGTGTTTTTCCCGACTCTTAACTTCTTGAGCCACGTATAAATCGTACTGCCTGATGAAAATCAATGGAACCGAAGATATTCAACTCCATTATTGCCTCTGGTCTTTTCTTGGGCAAAGTAGTTAACTAATGGCTGGTGCGGTTCGCGCCCCTCGATACCGGGGAAGTCCAGTGGATGGGAAGATTTGTGAAACCAGTCAAGATTGCAGATTTTGGAATCTCCGAAGAATTCGGCTACCTCCCACATCATGATCCTTCGCAATCTCTCTCACCCGGCAACGAAGCGTGGGATGAGTTTGGCAAGGAGATTCCCAAACTATTGATGGGATCAGATTTCAGAAAGCGCGTCCAAGACCTTCCGCCATTTAATATCAACGCGCTCAAAGGTGAAGGCGACGTAAATCGCGCCATGATGATTCTTAGCTACATAGGACAGTCTTATCAGTGGTCAGATAACAAACCTGCGACAACACTTCCTAAAGTTCTTGCTCTTCCGTGGTACGAAGTTGGGAAGAAGGTTGGTCGCCCGCCGATTCTTTCTTATCAAAGTTATGCATCAGATAACTGGCGACGCCTCGATCCGAAGGGTCCGATTGAGTGTGGAAATATCGCGCTTCTTCAATGTTTCCTCGGCGGACAGGATGAAGAATGGTTCATCCTGATTCATATTGATATCGAGAAGAAAGCAGGTAAAGCGCTCAAAGCAATTGAGGACGCACAGGCTGCTACTGCGAACCGTGATGCCGATGCCCTTGAAAGTGCCCTCGAGAATCTCCGTTCCTCCTTATCTGCGATGTATCAAGTCCTCTGCCGGATGCCAGAAAAGTGCGATCCATACATTTATTTTCACCGCGTCCGTCCCTACATATTTGGTTGGCGAAATAACCCATCCCTTCCTGATGGCGTGGTTTATGAGGGTGTTGATGAATACAAGGGAGTAGGTCAGAAGTTCCGAGGCGAAACTGGGGCGCAGAGCGCCATAATCCCTGCGATGGATGGGGTACTTGGCATCGAGCATGAGCGAGATGAACTCCGTGAATACCTAATGGAAATGCGCACCTATATGCCACCAGCCCATGTGAAATTCATAGAAGCTGTCGAGGCGGGCCCGTCAGTTCGAGCATTCGTCAAAGAAGTGAGCAGACCGACGATAACCTCACTTTTCAATACTTGCGTAGAGATCGTCGGTGATTTCAGGGCGAAACATCTTGAATATGCCGGCACCTACATTCATGCCCAAGCTCAAGCAACGCCAGGTAATCCATCTGCTGTCGGTACTGGAGGTACGCCATTCATGGTCTATCTGCGCAAGCATCGTGATGAGACTCGAAAGCAGATGATCAGCTAGATCAAAGACTCCCAGAACCTTTTACTTCAATCGCATTTTGCTTAATTTTCAACTAAATGGGGCATCCTTGAATTCTCTCGTTTTGTGATATTAACTTCTCAAAGTGGGTCAGCCCTGGCCCTCCCTAAAAAGGATGAGAGGAAAGAAAACGGATGAGTACTCCTGCGGCCCCGAAGACAAACGGAATGGCTATTACCGGGTTTGTAGTCAGCTTGATTGGCTGCTCACTTCTTGGAATTATTTTTAGTGCTATTGGAATGAATCAGACGAAGAAGGATCCAACTCAAGGAGGTCGCGGTCTTGCGATTGCGGGCCTTGTGATTGGAATTGTCTGGTTTGTTATTCAGATCTTCTACTGGAGCGCTCTCATCGCAATATTTGGCATGGAGGCCTGACAGTAGGTCAAAGAGAACGGGCTCGCGACTAATACTCGGAGCCCGTTCGACTTTCAGTCAGAAGGAAAATTAGAATTTTTGCAAGGCTCGTAAATCTAGGTGTCGTTGCTCGAATCGCTCTAGCAATTTTCGTTGCTCTTTTAGGTCGAGCCATAGCCGGAAATACTTCTCTAGTTTTTGATGGACCAGTTCTCTGCCCCTTTAGGAACCTCACTGATATGCCTTGTCCATTTTGCGGTGGTACTCGCGCCGTGGCCTCACTTTTCCAAGGCAACCTCCTCGAGTCGATCTCTTTCAATCCACTCGGTCTGGTTGCGATTGTTTTCCTTGCGCTCACCGTGATCCTGCCAAGACAGGTCCAACAAATCTCGAAAGCAATCGCTGCCAAATGGTGGAACCTGAGACAAGGCAATCAATATCTTGTGCTGATCGCAGGCTTCATACTGCTTTGGGGTGCGAATCTTCCTCGAATGATCTAGTTGTCATTGCAACGCCCTAGCATGTGCCCCTAATGATCAAGTACCTCGGTTCCAAGAAGCGCTTAGTGCCAGTCCTGGGAGAACTTTTCGAAAAGTCTGGCGCCAAGACTGCCCTTGACCTCTTCACTGGGACAACTCGAGTTGCTCAAGAAATGAAGTCACGCGGTGGAGTTGTAACTGCAGTAGATCTTGCCCGCTATTCAAAAGTGTTTGCAGATTGCTGGATTGCAACTGACGCTAAGAAGATCTCAGTCAAAGAGGTCGAAGATGAGCTGAAATACCTCGCCTCTCTGAAAGGAAAATCTGGCTACTTTACGAAGACCTTTTGCGTCGAGTCGCGTTTTTTTCAACCCAAGAACGGCAAACGTGTTGATGTGATTCGAGAAGCAATCGAGTCAGAGTACAAAGATTCACCTCTTTATCCCATCCTTCTTACTTCACTAATACTTGCGGCTGATCGCGTCGACTCAACCGCAGGTGTTCAGATGGCTTATATAAAAGAGTGGGCTGACCGCTCGTACAACGATCTCGAACTTCGAGTCCCTCATCTCCTTCCAGGAAAGGGTAAGGCAATCCAAGGAGATGCGATAAAACTCGCTCCGAAACTTGGCGAGTTCGATTTAGCCTATCTTGACCCACCGTACAACCAGCATCGTTATTTCTCGAACTATCACATCTGGGAGACTCTTGTGGCTTGGGATAAACCCGAGCACTACGGCATCGCCTGCAAACGCGTCGACAATAAGGACGAAGCAACCAAGAGTCGTTTCAACGAGAAGAGAAACATGGCGGATGCATTTCGAAAGGTGATTAAGTCGCTAAAAGTGGAGACGATGGTTATCTCCTATAACAATGAATCCTGGGTATCCGAAGAAGAACTTCAAGATATGTGTTCGCACTTCAAAGAAGTGCGGTTGATGGCTTTTGATTCAAAACGTTATGTCGGAGCACAGATAGGAATCTTCAATCCCAAGGGTAAGAAAGTTGGAAAAGTCTCACACTTGAGAAATCATGAGTGGGTGGTGGTCGCGGGAGATAAGCGTACGGTGAAAAGGATGACTGAAGACATCGTCACCGATAAAAAAGGGATCGTCAAAAGCTAGCTGGGCTTAATCCTCAAGCCAGGTCGCACATCGCTCTTTCAAGTATGCAGCCAAAATCGATGGTTGATAGTTGACCCAATTGAAATATTGGTCCTCTTCAAAAAAATATGGATGCTTCCGCGTATATCGTGGGAAAGTAGCTAGGTCTTCACAAAAAATCGTGACGATGGGATGGTAGTCATATCCGAATTTCTCGTGAAGAGTCTTGTAGAACTGGACCGTGTGATGTTTGCATGCCCTTTCTTCGGCGTTTCCAACTTTTCCTTGCGCCTTGACCTCTACATAAAGTCGGCGTTTTGTGACTCTATTGATGATCACTGCTTCTAGAACAACACCCAAGTTTCGTTCTCCCGAATCTTGTTTGGGGAATAGGTCTCGTAGGTCATCCGGTTTTTCTTCTACGATGTAATACCTCGGATCCAGACTCGCTCGCGCAACTTTGACAAAGGCCGATTCACTCTCAAGGAAATCGCGATCATGTCCTGGCTGCTTCTTTCGCGCTGAGAGTTTGGCGGAGTTCATACCTCTATTAGTCATACCTACTCCCTGATCCGATAACCACCACTTCTATAGAAGGCGCCTCACTTTAACTGAGGGGGGACTGTTAAAACTCACCCAATTCTCAGTAAAGTACTTGGGTGGCATTGATCGAGATCCGGGGCCTCTCGAAAGCTTTTGGCTCTGTAAAGGCTGTCGATGGGGTCGATCTCGATATTGAATCCGGTGAGTTCATCACTCTCCTGGGTCCTTCGGGTTCGGGTAAGACCACCGTCCTTCGAATGATCGCAGGTTTCGAAGTCCCAGATTCCGGCACAATCAAACTCAACGATCAAGAGATAACTGATCTGCCCCCATACGACCGCGATGTAAATACCGTCTTTCAAGATTACGCACTCTTTCCTCACATGGATGTGCTGACAAATATTGAATATGGACTTCGCGTCGAAAAGGTCGCAAAAGATGAGCGAAGGAAACGTTCTCTTGAGGCTCTCGAACAGGTGCGACTTTCAGGTTACGAATCGCGTAAACCTAATCAACTCTCAGGAGGACAGAGACAACGCGTTGCGCTCGCCCGTGCTTTGGTAAAACGTCCCTCGGTACTCCTTCTCGATGAGCCATTAGGTGCGCTAGATCTCAAACTCCGACAACAGATGCAAATCGAATTAAAAGAACTTCAGCGCGAGGTTGGAATCACTTTTATCTTCGTCACTCACGACCAAGAAGAGGCGCTCACTATGAGCGATCGAATCGCAGTCTTCGACAAAGGAAAGATCCAGCAACTTGACCGCCCCGCGACTATCTATGAGCGTCCTATAAACGAATTTGTCGCAGGCTTCGTCGGCGTTTCGAATCTCATCTCAGGTGATGTCTCATCAAAGCTTCTCGGCAAGAGCGGCACTTTCACAGTTCGCCCCGAGAAGATCACGATTGACTCTGGGGCTGTTGCCTCAACAGCAAGAAGAGCCAGTGGCACCATCAAGGAAGTTGAGTACTTGGGTCCTGCTACGCGATTCAATGTGGATCTTGAGGCTGGAGTCCGCCTCGTTGTCTTGAAGCAAAACACAGAGGAGTCATCTCAAGAAGTGATGAGCATGCGAGGCAAGAACGTCACCTTGTCCTGGGAACTTGAGAGTGAGTACAAGGTCCAATGAGCAATTCCAAACGTGTTTTATCGAAGTTTTCTAACAATGAGCTCTCACGGATAAAGAGAAAAAGGTTTCTCACCTTAGAAGGTGGGGAAGGCAGTGGAAATACCACTGCGTCATCGCGCAACTCTGTGCGATATGGAGGAGATAGAAAGTGCGAGTAACCAACCTACGCAAACTCGCAGCACTAGTTGCTGCGGGAACTCTCGTTCTCGTGGGATGTAGTTCTAGTGAGGAATCAGGCAGTGGTGCTTATGAAGGCCCGCTCCAAGACACACCAGGAACAATCAACGTCCTCGCTTGGCCGGGATATGCAGAAGATGGTACGAACGATCCAAACGTTGACTGGGTTACCCCATTCGAAGAAGCGACCGGTTGCACCGTCAATGTGAAGACTTACGGAACTTCGGATGAAGCAGTCCAGTTGATGCAAGGTGGCGGCTATGACGTCATCTCCGCATCGGGTGATGCTTCACTTCGCTTGATCTATGGTGGCGATCTACAGCCAGTGAACCTGGATCTGATTCCGAACTATGCCGACATCTTCGATAACTTGAAGGATCGTCCATGGAACACTGTGGATGGAAAGAACTACGGCGTTCCTCATGGCCGTGGCGCAAACGTCCTTCAGTACACAATGGGCAAAGTCAATCCAGAGCCAACCTCTTGGTCGGTTGTCTGGGAACCAAATTCTCCAGCCAAGGGCAAAGTCACCGCATATGACTCAGCGATCTACATCGCTGATGCAGCGGTCTACCTCATGGCAACAAAGCCAGAGCTCGGAATCACAGATCCTTATGCACTCGACCAGGATCAGTTCGATGCCGCTATGGCTCTACTCGAGCAGCAGAAGCCATTGATCGCTGAGTATTGGTCTGATTACACCAAGTACATCGGTGCAGTCCAAAGCGGAAGCATCACTGTGGGTACTTCTTGGCAGGTTATCGCCAACGTACTCAATGGTGAGAAAGCAACGGTCGGCGCAGTTAAGCCACAAGAGGGCGCAACTGGATGGTCCGATACCTGGATGATCTCTTCAAAGACTGAAGCGATTGACTGTGCTTACAAGTGGCTCAACCACATCATCACACCAAGCGTAAATGCTCAGGCAGCTGAGTACTTTGGTGAGGCGCCTGCTAACTCGAAGGCATGTGCATTGACCGCGAATCCAGATCACTGCTCGCTCTATCACGCAGAAGAGACGGATTACTGGTCAAACGTCTACTACTGGAAGACCCCAACGGAGGATTGCCTTGATGGTCGTACCGACGTCAAGTGCGTTCCATATTCCGAGTGGGTCAAAGCCTGGTCAAGCTTCAGGAACAAGTAGACCGATATAGGCAAGAGACAAGTGGGCGCCTGTAGGTGCCCACTTGCTTCCTTCCAAGGCGGCGATAAATCATGATCAAATCAGCGCAACATTTCTTGAATCGTCATGTGAAAACGCGCGCTGCTCTTCTGCTTTCACTTCCACTTGGGTGGATGATCGTTATTTATCTTGGCGCGCTCTTTGCGCTTTTCCTTACCTCAATCTGGAAGATCGATACGTTCACGAGCGATGTGATCCGAGAGTTCACACTTGAGAATTTCACAGATGTATTCACTGACCGCGCCTATTTCAACGTAAGTATTCGAACACTGATGGTTGCGATCTCCGTGACTCTGATCTGTGCCGTGATTGCTATTCCGATGGCTTTCTATATGGCAAGAATCGCTAAGCCATCTAATCGCCCGATCCTCGTCGCGTTAGTCCTCACTCCACTGTGGGCTTCGTATTTGGTCAAGGTCTATGCCTGGCGCACTATGTTCTATCCAGAATCTGGATTTCTTCAATGGCTGATCTCTCCAGTCGGTGGAAAGAGTCCTGGTTTCGGAATGGTCGCCGTCATCATCGGACTCACATACCTCTGGCTTCCTTACATGGTCCTTCCGATCTATGCCGGAATGGAGAAGTTACCGAATTCGGTTGTTGATGCCTCAGCAGATCTTGGGGCAAAACCTGGAAGGACCTTCCGCGAAGTAGTAATGCCAATAACTTGGCCGACGATTATTGCGGGTTCTGTATTCACATTCTCACTCAGTATGGGCGACTACATAACAGTTCAAATCCTTGGTGGAACCTTTCAAATGCTGGGTAACGTCGTCTACCAGAACTTCTCGCTGAATCTTCCATTCGCCGCTGCAGTCTCACTTATTCCAGTCATCATCATGATGATCTACCTAGCAGGCATTCGAAAGACTGGAGCGCTCGATAACTTATGAGGCTCTCGCGTACCGCAAAGATAACCCTTCGCACAGTCATGTTCGCAGGCTTCACGTTCATCTACCTCCCGCTTGTCCTTGTCGTCATTAACTCATTCAACAAGAACAAGTCATTTGCTTGGCCACCGACAGGATTCACGACGGAGTGGTGGACGAGGGCTGCTGAGAATGTTGGAATTCGAGAAGCGATAACGCGCTCGGCGCTTGTCGCACTATTCGCCACAGCTATTGCTTTAGTTCTTGGTTCGCTAGCAGCAGCCGCAATCGCTCGTTATGACTTCTTTGGCAGGGACTCGATATCACTACTCTTTGTCCTTCCGATTGCACTTCCCGGAATTGTCACAGGTATAGCGCTCAACAACGTCTTCACAAACTTCTTTGGCAAGCTGACCTTTTTCACAATCGTGATTGGTCATGCGACTTTTTGCATAGTTGTCGTTTTCAATAATGTGGCGGCGCGCTATCGGCGAATCGGAAGTAACCTTCAAGAGGCGAGCATGGACCTCGGGGCAGATCGAATCACGACATTTAGACTCGTGACATTTCCTTTGATTAGAAACGCCCTTATCGCAGGTGGCTTGCTTGCCTTTGGACTCTCTTTTGATGAGATCATCGTGACCACCTTTACTGCCGGAGCAGGCCAGACCACTCTTCCTATCTGGATCTTCCAGAATCTCTTTCGCCCGAATCAAGCACCGATAGTCAATGTTGTTGCCGCAGCACTTGTGGTCATTTCGATAATCCCGATCTATCTCTCTCAAAGATTGACTCAAGAAAAAGAATGAATACCGACCATACTTCAATCAGCGTAAAGCCGTTTGATTCCCCGCGCCCGGACGAATATGCGCCCATTCCGAAGGCCATTAAGCGAGAGGTTGCGAAGGGTTTAAATCTTCCACCAGGACCCAATCCACTCGCATCAGATTGGCTCACCCTCACCTTCACGATAGATACACCGCGATTTCTTGAGCGGATGAGAATCCGACATGGGGATATCTGTTCTTTCTTCCTTGCCAGACAACTTTTCATCGGCGTCTTCTCAGCTCAAGGCGCCTACGAAGTCACGGTCTCGAAACAACATCACTTCGTCAAGGGCGTGGGATTTGCCAGGATGCGAAAAGTCTTAGGGGAAGGACTTCTCACAAACGAAGAGCCAATACATATGCAGCATCGAAGGATGATGCAACCACCGTTTCACCACGGAAATCTTGATAGCTATGTAGCTTTGATGGACAAAATCGTGAAAGCCCATATTAAGTCTTGGAACAACGAGATATCACTCTCGCACGAGATGATGGCACTAACGCTCGAAATTGTCTGCCAATGCCTTTTTGGTTTGGAGTCTTCCAAATACACCAGACGAATCGCTAAGGCGATGGAAATTGCTATAGATCGAATTGAGCGAACCATGCTTCCGGGTCTTGATCGCTTTGACTCAACGAAGATCCCTTACTTCACCGCTTTCGCAAAGGCATCAGATGAACTAGTCGAGATTGCCGATGAAATCATTGAAGCAAGGATCGCATCTAAAGATGAGCGGACCGATGACCTTCTAGGGATCTTGCTTTCTATGCGAGATCAGATCTCTTTGACCCATATCCGCGACGAAGTCTTGACTCTCATACTCTCTGGCCACGAAACAACGGCGAATGTCCTTACCTGGGCTTTTTCTTATCTCTCGGCGAATCCAAAGTGGCGCGAACGTCTCCGCGAAGAAGCGATGAAAGCAGACCTAGATCAAGCTCCCACATATCAGTCGCTAGAAGCGATGAGCCCGACCGCATCAGCGATCTTGCAAGAAGCGCTACGCCTTGCTCCTCCGGTATGGGTGGCGCCACGAATTGCGATAGACGATGTCGAGATCGATGGCGTGAAAGTACCGAAAGGCGCTCATGTCTTAGTGAGTCAGTTTGTAACGCAGCGTGACCCTCGATATTTCACCAATCCAGAGAGCTTTGATCCATCTAGATGGCTCGATAGCGTGTTCGAGAGATCCCTACCAAAGGGTGCCTTCTTTCCTTTCGGCGCAGGTTCAAGAAAATGTTTAGGGGAGTACTTTGCTTTGGCTGAATCGAGATTAATACTTCTTCTCGTAGCAAAATCCTTTCATCTCACCAACAAGATGCCAAAAGCAGCGCCTCGGGCAACCTACAGACCTAGAGGTCTCGTTCGAACTCGCGTAGAGAGTGCGACTAGTCGATAAATCGAACCTCAAGCTAGTGTTTGCTCACTTAAACGGAAAGGAAAGCATCAATGTCCTTCACGATGTATTCGACAAGTTGGTGTGGCTATTGCAAGCGCCTCAAGAGTCAACTAAATGATCTCGGAATCACCTTCGACGAAGTCAACATCGAGGAAGTCCCTGGCACTGCCGAGATAGTCGAGAAGGTCAATAACGGAAATCAGACTGTTCCGACTCTGGTCTTCTCCGACGGGACCGCGATGACAAACCCTTCCGCTAAACAAGTCCAAGAAAAACTGCAATCTCTCGGGGCCTAACTTCAGATAAGTAAGACCCCCGAAAAACTGGAAAGATTAGCTCTGACTTTCTTCTGACTTTATGTAATCGCCTTTCTCTGCTTTCGTACTTTCATAATGATTCCTTGAACAGCAATTGCTGCAAAAATGAAGACGATAAAGTAGAAACTATCCATCAATTTATCGGGTACTTCACTCGCAGTGGCGACGATGTAGACATCTGGAGCAAAATGAAGCACTATCGTCAGAAAGCCATAGATCAGAGCTTGTGTCCACCTACGAAAGACAATCGCGACTAAAAGTCTTACCGTCACAATCGCATACGGAACAACAATCGCCATAACTAATGCGAAATAGATATATGGGTTAACCCCATATCTACCGAATGTCTTATCAACGACCAGGGTTCGAAGGCACTCCCAGAGAATCGAGATCGCAATCCACCACCGCTGTAAGAAACGTTGATTTCGCTCTGACTTGATCCACGAGGTGAATCTCACTGTGAGAGAGTACGTGACATAACTGTCATTCCTTTGTCCTACCCATCCGCTAAATTGCTCTCAGGTCAAAGAGCCCGAACGTCCTAGCCCTTGAGCTAGTTCGGCACCAACCGCGCACCGCGCACGGTGGTCCTCAAGGAAGACCCGCCCCAAGTCCAAATCGGACTTTGTGGAAGATGCGGATCTTGTGAAAACACGAGGTCCAGAACAGGACCAGCAATGACTCTTGCCTTTAATTCTCTCTATCTATGTACAGATTGCTTTGAACTCTCATCGCATGGTGAAACAAGCCAACAATGCGATTGTGAACCGCAGAAGAAATACGATGGAATCGATTGCCCCAGTGGAATCCATCTCTGTTACATCTGCCAAGTTCGTCCTGCCGGTGGATTTAGTCGATGGTCATGGGAGGCATGCGAGATCTGTCTTGATGTGAATAATTCGATCTCAGTTCAGGGATACCAAAGGCTCTTACTTGGACGCCACAGCGTGATGAATGGGATGAGTC
>Ga0222713_10001718_pt1 | contig 24142 bp, 13 predicted proteins | sample C33_649DmetaG_FD_165061 | JGI IMG/M metagenome (GOLD analysis project Ga0222713, IMG submission 165061) | Estuarine water microbial communities from San Francisco Bay, California, United States - C33_649D | ecosystem: Environmental > Aquatic > Marine > Unclassified | place: USA: California...
TGCTCGTGGTCGGCGCCACGCCCCTCACCGACGGCCAGGCCGTCACCCTCGCCAAGTGATGCGCCTCGCCCTCCTCCTTGCCCTCGGCCTTGCCGCGGGCCCGCTCGCCGGCCAGGAAGCCGTGCGGAGCGAACCCATCGACCTCCCGACCACCTTGCGTCTGGCAGGAGCGCAATCCTTGGACGTCCAGCTGGCGGAAGCCCGTTGGCGGGAAGCGCAGGCCAGCGCGGACAGCACCGTCTGGGCCCTCTTCCCGACGATCTCGCCCGGCGTCGGTTATCGCAAGCATTCCGGCCAGCTGCAGGACATCGTCGGCCAGGTGAGCGACATCACCAAGGAATCCGTCAGCGCCGGCGCCACGCTCGGCGTCTCGCTGGAACTCGGCGAAGCCGTGTATCGTCGCCTCGCGGCGAAGCAGGTCGCGCTCGCGGCCGGCCATCAGTTCGAAGCCCAGCGCCGGCAGACCGTGCTCGCCGCCGCCGCGGCGTATTTCGACCTCAGCCGTTCGCATCAGACCGTCGCCCTGCTCGAGGACGCCGTGAAGACCGCCCGCGAATACCATGGGCAGCTCACCAAGGGCGTGAAGGCCGGCGTCACCTTCAAGGGCGACGAACTCCGCGCCGCCAGCCAGGTCCACCGGCTGGAGCTGCGGCTGCGTCAGGCGCTGGACCAGCGGCGCGGCGACGCCGCCCGCCTCGCGCAGACGCTGCGTCTCGACATCGCCGAAAGCCTGAGGCCGGCGGACGACCGCCCGCTCGCGCTGACGCTCGTCAAGACCGACGCCAAACTCGACGACCAGGTCCGCCTCGCGGTCTCGCGTCGCCCGGAACTGCAGGCCGCCGGAGCCCTGCAGGAAGCCGCGACCCAGCAAGGCAAAGCCGCCGACTACGCCCCGCTCTACCCGACGCTCGGCGCGCAGGTCTTCGCCGGCGGACTCGGCGGCAGCGCCAGTTCGGCCCGCCGGGATTTCGACAACAGCACGGACACCTTCGTCACCCTTTCCTGGAAGATCGGCGCCGGCGGACTGTTCGACAGCTCTCGGTCGGACGGCGCCAAGGCGCGACTCAAGCAGACCCAGCTCGGCGAAGCGCGGGCGCGCGATGAGATCGTCCGTCAGGTCGTCGAAGCTCAGGCCAGCACCCATTACCTCGCGCAGCAGCTCAAGATCGCCGAGGAAGGCGTCAAGACCGCCGAAGCCGGCTACAAGCTCGCGCTCGGACGCAAGGAACTCGCCGTCGGCGTGGTGCTCGAGACGCTGCAGTCCCAGCAGGACCTCATCCAGGCCCGCCTCGATTACGCGCTCACCGTCGGCGAATGGAACAAAGCGCAGTATCGGTTGAAGTTTGCGGTGGGAGAATAGTTCGTGGGCCGGAGGGCACGAGGGCCGGAGACATGCGCGGCGGAGCCGCGAGGGGGCACGTGGGCAAGGTGATACGTGGACAAGGATTGCAAATCAGGGCCCGGAGGCTCAGAGGCTCGGTGGATCAGAGAACACATCTTCAGGTCTCAGGTCTCAGCCAATCGGGTATCAGGTATCGGTTATCAGGTTCAGGTGCGGGTGCGGGTAATAAAGTGCAAAGGTGCAAATGCGGCGTGGCCGCGTGCAAAAGTGCAAAGGTGAGAGACATCCAAAAAGTCCCGCACCTGCACCTGGTGCCGAACACCCGAACCCGTGACCTGATGGCTGAGACCCGGGACCTGAGAATGGCAAGCTGCAGCCAACCTCTGTCATCGACTCAGTCCTCTGCCATCGATTCAGCCATCTTCTCCTCAATTCAGCCCTCAACGCAGTCCTCAATTCAGTCCTCCATCTTTCATCCTTTCCCCCCATCTTCCATCGTGCATCTTGTGGCCACACCATGCGCTTCCTGAGCCTCGTCCTTGGATTCCTCCTGCTGACCGGCTGCCGCCAGCAGAAGCCGATGCCCGACAATGAGAACGCCGTCACGGCTTTCGCGCTGCAGCATTTCGTCGACGGCGACGTGATCACCGGCGCCGTGACCGCGGTGGTCGGACCGGACGGACTCATCGCCGTCGAAGCCTTCGGCCTGGCAGACGTGGCGCAGAAGCGCTCGATGAGCAAGGAATCGATGTTCTGGATCGCCTCGATGACCAAGCCTATGACCGCCTTGGGCGTCATGATGCTCGTCGAAGAAGGCAAGGTGAAGCTGGACGACCCGGTCGAAAAATACGTGCCCGCCTTCAAGGGCATCCAGCTCAAGACCGCGCAGGGCCTCGTCGCGCCCAAGCGCCTCGTCACCGTCAAGGACCTGCTCACGCACACCAGCGGGCTCGACACCACCGTCGCGACGCCCGCGGGCAAGCCGGTCGACACCCTGCCCTTGGCGGCGATGGCCGAGGCCTACGCTACGCGCCCGCTCATCACCGAGCCCGGCAGCAAGTGGACCTACAACAACAACGCCATCAACCTCCTGGGCCGCATCATCGAAGTCGCCAGCGGCAAACCGTACGCCGACTTCATGCAGGAGCGCCTGTTCGATCCGCTCGGCATGGAGAACACCACCTTCTGGCCGAACCCAGACCAGCTCGACGTCGTCGCGAAGCCCTATTCGCTGGACAAGAGCAGCGGCGGCCTGGTCGAGGCCAAGAACAGTCGTTTCAGCGAACCGTTGCACGACCTGAAGCGCACCGCGATCCCGGCCGGCGGGCTCTACTCCTGCGCCCGAGACCTCGGCCAGCTCTACCAGATGCTGCTCAATGAGGGCGAACTGGACGGCCGTCGTTACCTCAAGTCCGCGACGCTGAAGCAGATGACCACTAACCAACTGGGCGACCTGCCCGGAGTCAGCTTCGCGCCGGGCATGCGCATGGGTCTCGGCTTCCACATCGTCGGCGAGCCGCAGGGCGTGACCGAAAGCCTCTGCGCAGGCTCGTATGGCCATGGGGGCGCCTACGGCACCCAGGCGTGGATCGACCCCGTCAAGCAGCGAGCCTACGTCCTGCTGATCCAGCGCACCGACCTCAAGAATTCCGACCAGAGTGATATCCGTCGCGAGTTCCAGAAGGCGGCGAGGGAAGCGTACGCGAAATAACGTGGAGCGTTATTTCGCGAGGTCTAGAGCCAGGGCTAGGGCTGGGGCTAGGAATACCAGAGGCCCGGAGGCTCGGAGGCTGGTGGACCAGAGAGCACCGCTTCGGGTCTCGGGTCACGGCTGATCGGGTATCAGGTACGGGTCATCTGGTGCGGGTACGGGTGCGGGTATTAATGTGCAAAAGCGCAAATACGGCATGGCCGCGTGCAAATGTGCAAAGGTGAGAGACATCCAAAAAGTCCCGAACCTGAACCTGATGCTGAACACCCGAACTCGAGACCTGATGGCCGAGACCTGGGACCTGAGAATGTTTTGGCGATGTCCGGTTTCCCCTTGAGCGGAATAAGAGTCAGTTACAGCGGATTAAGGTCATATCGGTGGATTGCCATGGAGGAGAACGGAGGGCTCAATCTGCTCACCCCAACCCACCCCGCCATGTCCCTGTCCCGACGTTCCTTCCTGAAGTCCGCCGCGTTGGCCACGCTCGCCTTCCCCGCCGTCGTCCGCGCACGGAACCTGAACTCACAGGTCCAGATCGCCGCGGTCGGGGTCGACGGCAAAGGTTACAGCGACATCCACGAGACCGGTTCGCACCCCAAGGCCAAGTTCGTCGGATTCTGCGACATCGACGCCGGACGCTTTGCGAAGATCGACGCCCGTTATCCCGGCGTGACCCACTACGCCGACTGGCGCGAGATGTTCGCCAAGCTCGGCGACGGCTTCGATGCCGTGACCGTCTCGACCCCGGACCATATGCATGCGCTGCCCACCATGGTCGCCATGCGCGCCGGCAAGCACGTCTACTGCCAGAAGCCGCTCACGCACACCGTCTGGGAAGCCCGTCAGCTCCGCCTGCAGGCCGCCAAGTCGAAAGTCCGCACCCAGATGGGCAACCAGATCCATTCCGCCAAGGAATACCGTACGGGCGTGAGACTCATCCAGACCGGACGCATCGGCAAGATCCTCGCCGTGCACACCTGGCATCCGAACACCGGCAACAAGTACACCGGCATGACCGCCGCCCCGGCCTCCGGTCCCGTGCCCGCCGGCGTCGAGTGGGACCTCTGGCTCGGCTGCGCGCCCGCCCGCGAGTTCGCGCCGGACGTCTACCACCCCTTCAAGTGGCGCGACTGGGTGGACTTCGGCTGCGGCACCATGGGCGACTTCGGCTGCCACCTGCTGGACCCCGTCTTCACCGCGCTCAAGCTGGGCAACCCGCTCAGCGTCAAGGCGGACAGCGTCGGCGCCAATCCGCAGACCTGGTGCCGCGAGCAGACGATCGAGTGGACCTTCCCCGGCACCGAATACACCAAAGGCGACACCCTCAAGGTCACCTGGTATGACGGCGGCCGCCTGCCTGACCTTGCGCTCGCGCAGATGCCGGCCGGCAAGAAATTCGTCAACGCCGGCTCCATCTTCATCGGCGAGCTCGGCGTCATGATGCTCCCGCACGTCGGCATGCCGATGCTCTTCCCCGAGGAGAAGTTCGGCAAGAACCTCAACCCCGGCGAGCTCGCCCGTCGCGCCCGGGCCAAGGACAAGCCCACGGACAAGGTGGCGGTCGACCTCGCTGATTACGTCGAAGGCTCAAGCCACTACCACGCCTGGGTGGACGCGATCGTCGAGGGCCACGAGACCACGGATAATTTCGCCTACGCCGGCCCGCTGACCGAAGCCGTGCAGCTCGGCAACGTCGCCTCGCGCTTCTCGGGCGTGAAACTTGATTGGGACGCCGCCGCGATGAAGTTCCCGGGCAAGCCCGAAGCCGAAGCCTTGCTGACGAAGCCGTATCGCAAGGGATGGGAACTCATCGCTGCGGATCGCTGAGCGAGGCAGTGCAAAGGTGCAAAGCGGAGCGGAGCTCCTGTGCAAAAGTGCAAAGGTGAGATGCGGCTCTCAAAGGGAGACCGGAAACCGGATGATTGGCTGGGTGGCGTAAAGGTAGGGGCGTGCGGCCCGCACACCCTTGGATGACCGGGCCGGTCATCCCTACCTCGAGACAGAGATCAGCCCACCGGTCTCAGGCTCCTCTTTGAGTTAACCCAAGATGAAACCTTGCCCATCGGCGGGGGTTACTAGGATGAGCTTACCCCATGACGTTCACCCGACTCCTCGCTTTTGGCTTTTGTTGCGCCGCCCTGACCGCCGGCGAAACCAAGCCGCTCAACGTCCTGTTCATCGCCGTCGATGACCTGCGACCCGAAGTCAACGCCTCCGGGAGCAAGGTCATCAAGACTCCGAACATGGATCGGATCGCCGCGAGGGGGACCACTTTCGACCGCGCTTACTGCCAGCAGGCCGTGTGCAGTCCGTCACGCTCGTCGCTCATGACCGGCCGACGCCCCGACGCCACCCGCGTCTGGGACCTCGAGACGCACTTCCGCACCGCCCTACCCGAAGCCGTCACCGTCGCCCAATATTTCAAGAACCACGGCTACCACAGCCAAGGCATGGGCAAGATCTTCCATGGCGGTTTCGACGATGCTCCCAGCTGGACGGTGCCCTGGCAGACCCCCAAGGCGCCGCAATACGCCACCCCGGCGAACCAGCAGCTCCAGGCCGGCAACGTCGACAAGAAAGGTCGCGGACGGGGTCCGGCCTATGAATCGGCAGACGTCGCGGACGACACCTACACTGACGGCAAGACCGCCCGCCTCGCGGCCACGACCTTGGCCGAGCTCAAGAAACAAGGAAAGCCCTTCTTCCTGGCCGTCGGCATGGCCAAGCCCCACCTGCCGTTCGTCGCCCCCAAGAAATACTGGGATCTCTACGACCCCAAGGACATCTACGTCCCCGCCTTCCAGAAACTCCCGGCGGACGCGCCTAAGTTCGTCGGCCACACCAACGGCGAACTCGGCAGCTACGCGGGCATGCCGAAGGACGGCGTCGTCGATGACGCGACCGCCCGGACGCTCCGTCACGGTTATTACGCCGCCATCAGCTACATGGACGCCCAGGTCGGGCTGGTCCTGGACGCGCTGGAAAAGGAAGGCCTGGCGCAGGACACCGTCATCGTCCTCTGGGGCGACCACGGCTGGCAGCTCGGCGAGCACGGCCTGTGGCATAAGCACACCAACTTCGAGGTCGCCGCGCGGGCGCCCCTGCTGATCAGCGTGCCCGGACAGAAGGCGGCCGGACGCAAGAGCGCCTCGCTGGCCGAGTTCATCGACATCTACCCCACCCTCGCCGACGTCTGCGGACTGCCCAAGCCCAAGGACGTCGAAGGCGTGAGCCTCAAGCCGGTGCTCGACGACGCCGCAGCGCGCGTCCGCCCCGTCGCCATCAGCCAGTATCCGCGCAGCGATGCCGGCAAGACCCTCATGGGCTACAGCATCCGCGATGACCGCTGGCGCCTGACGCTCTGGCGCGACCGCAAGGACAACGCCATCCACGCCACCGAGCTCTATGACGAGACCAACGACCCCCACGAGACCGTGAACGTGGCGGCCAAGGCCGAACACGCCGAAGTGATCGCCCGCCTGACGAAGTTCCTGCCGCCGCCCATCGCTCCGTCGACGGCGCAGAACACGGAAAGCAACGCCGGCAAAGGCAAGAAAGGCAAGGGAGCCGCCAAGGGCGACCCCAAGGCCGGCACGCGCGACCGCGGAGCCATGTTCGACGCCCGCGACGCCAACAAGGACGGCAAGCTGAACAAGGAGGAATTCATGGTCCGGCAGCCCGACCCCGAGCAGGCGGCCCTGAACTTCGTGCGCTTCGACAAGGACAAAAGCGGGGACGTGGACCGTCAGGAATACGTCGGCTCGGGCAAGTAAGCAGCCGCGTCCGGGCAAGGGTGCTCGGCCCTACCCCGCGGTATTCAAAGGTAGGGGCGTGCGGCCCGCGCGCCCACGGATGACCGGGCCGGTCATCCCTACCTCGTGACAGAGGCAGCACTCAAAGGGGGCAGCAAAGGGAGACCGGATAGTTAGCTGGGGACATATAACCGCAGCATATATTCCGGTCTCCGGTTTCCCTTTGATTCGTTGAATCGTTTCGGGTGGCAGGTGGCAGCCTCAGGTGGCGGGTGGCGGGAAGATACCGAACTCTGTGGGGTAGGATGGTTGGCAGGGGCGTGCGGCCCGCGCGCCCACGGATGACCGGGCCGGTCATCCCTACCCATGCACGACGCATTGCTTACGGCTTCTCCTTGAGCAAGTTGGCACGGCCACGCCCTCGATGCCTTCCTTGGTCCGGCTCACTCCGTCCGCAGTCGGTCGGTCTCGCGCACGCGGAACTGCGTCGGCGTGAACCCCGTATGCTTCTTGAAGTCCTTGCTGAAGAAGTAGCGGTCGGAATAGCCCACCTGCTCGGCGATCTCCTTGATGTCGTCGGCCGTGTCGGCCAGCCGTCGCTTGGCCTGGCTGATGCGCTCGCGCCGCAGCCAGTCGATCGGACTGGTCCCGAAGGACGATTTGAAGACCCGCGAGAAATGGGTCGGACTCAGCCCGGCGAGCCGGGCGAGCGAAGGCACCGTATGTTTCTCGAAGTAGAAAAGCTTCATCTGCTCGACGCAGCGGGCGAGGGCCGGCGGCACCTTGGGCGCGAGCTCGCTCGAGCGCTGGCGGGCGCAATACGCCAGGGCGATGAGCGCGGCCACCTGGGCATGGATCAGCGCCGGCGACTCGGGAGAGTCGGCCGGGATGAGCCGGAAGAGCTCCTTGAACACCGGCGTGGCCGCACGCAGGTCCATGCCGGCGACCACCGGGGCCTCGCGGACGCCGAGGAGGTCGGACAACTGCGCCAGACGCGGCCCCTCGGCGCGGATCCAGTACACCTCCCAGGGATCGTCCGGCACCGCGCCGTGCTCGTGCGGGTGGTGGCAGTTGATCCAGACCAGGTCGCCGCGGCGGACCTGATGCGTGCGGCCCGCGATGCGGGTCCAACCTTTGCCGCGGAGGCAGAGGATCAGCTCATGTCCGGGGAAGTGGTCGCGCTTGATATGATGCTCCGGGCCGGCGAGCAGATGACCGGCGCGCGGGACGGTATAGAAGACCTCCTGGTGCGAAGGATTCGGGGTCGCGTAGAGCGAGACCGGGAAGCGGTTGGCGACGGGGAGCTGAGCCATGGTAGGATAATACAACCCGCCGGTCGGGGCATGCCATTTCAAACTGCCGGCATCGGCGTAGAATAACCCCCAGATGAATCAGCCGGCCCCGCTGCTCCTCGCCTTCCTGGCGCTCGCCCTCCCCGCTTCCGCGGCGGAGCCGGTCAGCTTCAGCCGCGACGTCCTGCCCATCCTCTCCGACAACTGCTTCGGCTGCCACGGCCAGGACGAATCGCACCGCAAGGCCAAGCTCCGGCTGGACGTCCGCGAGGCGGCCCTCGCCAAGGAAGCCTTCGTGCCCGGCAAACCGGACGTCAGCGCCCTGATCGAACGGATCGTGACCTCCGACGAAGACGAGCTCATGCCGCCGCCCAAGTCGCACAAGGCCCGGCTGAGCAAGGAGCAGGTGGACATCCTGCGTCGCTGGATCGCCGAAGGCGCCGTCTGGGGGAAGCACTGGTCCTTCGAGGCCCCCGTCAAGGCGGCCGCGACCGGGCACCCCGTCGACCACTTCGTCGGCAAGAAGCTGGCCGCCGAGGGACTGACCCCCGCGAAGGAAGCCCCGAAGCACACGCTGCTCCGCCGGCTCTCCTTCGACCTCACCGGCCTGCCGCCGACGGAGGCGGAGACCGCCGCCTTCCTCGCGGACACCTCGCCCACGGCTTATGAGAAGGCCGTCGACCGCCTGCTCGCCTCACCGCACTACGGCGAACGCATGGCCATGTGGTGGCTGGACGCCGCTCGCTACGCGGACACCGACGGATTCCAGTCGGACTCCACGCGTACCAACTGGCCCTGGCGGGATTGGGTCGTCGAAGCGTTCAACCGGAACGTCCGTTACGACCAGTTCACCTTGGAACAGTTCGCCGGCGACCTCCTGCCGAACGCCACCGCCGAGCAGAAGCTCGCGACCTGCTTCCACCGCAACCACATGACCAACGGCGAAGGCGGTCGCGACCCGGAGGAATCGCGCGTCGACTACGTCCTCGACCGGGTGAATACCATGGGCACGACCTGGCTGGGCATGACCCTCGGCTGCGCGCAGTGCCACACGCACAAGTTCGACCCCATCACCCAGGCCGACTACTACGCCCTCTCGGCTTTCTTCAACAGCATCGACGAAGACGGCAAGGCCGGCGGCGGCGCCAAGCCTTTCCTGCCCTACCAGTCCAAGCATGCCGCCCGCGCGATCGCCGAAGCCCAGCAGCTGGTCGATGCGGTCAAGCCGGCGGAAGAGAAAGCCCGCAAGGAAGCCGAAGCGCCCTTCGGAACCTGGCTTGGCAAGCGCCGCGGCGAAGTCGCCGCCGGTTGGCAGACCTGGAAGGTGATCAAGGCGGCCTCGCTCGAGACCGCCGAAGGCACCATCCTCAAGCAGGAAGCAGACGGTGCGATCCAGTCGTCCGGGCCGCACCCCAACCAGGACGAATACCGGATCGTCAGCCATGACCGCCTCGACCGCATCACCGGCCTGCGTCTGGAAGTCCTGCCTCACCCCACGCATACCGGCGGCGCCCTCTCCCGCGGCAAGGACGGGGAGTTCAAGCTCACCGACCTCAAGCTGCAGGTCCGCACCCGCGGCAACAACCAGCTCCGGGACATCCTCATCGCCAACGCCGTCGCCGACGCGATGGCCGACAAGAAGAAGAACGGCAACTACGGGGACGTGAAGGACACGCTCGACGACGACCCGCGCAACGGCTGGACCACCAAGGGCACAGACAAGACCAAGCCGCACGTCGCCGTCTACGCGCTCGCCGAGCCGCTCGTGCTCGGACCGGACGACGAGCTCCTGATCGAACTCCGCCAGCGGTCGACGCTCGGCGACGCCAACATCGGCCGCTTCCGCATCGCGCTCGCCGCCGAGGCGGGCGAAGCCGTGAACAAGGTCGGCCCGAGTCCGCGCGAAGAACTCGCCGCCCTGCCCGCAGGTCAGCCCGTCGGAGACAAGCTGCGCGCCCGTCTCTTCGGTGAGTTCCTGGCGGACCACGTTCCTTACCAGACCTCACGCCTCGCGCTGGAGCGGGCCCAGCGTCAGCTCGGCGAAGCCAAGGCGGCAAGCGGCAAGCTCAACGTCATGGTCCTCGCCGAGCGTAAGCAGCCCCGGGAAACCTTCGTGCTCGTGCGGGGCGTCTGGGACAAGCATGGCGACAAAGTCACCCCGGACGTCCCGCAGGCGCTGGTCGGCTGGCCGGAAGGCGCGCCGCGGAATCGTCTCGGACTGGCGCGCTGGCTGACCGCCAAGGAGAACCCGCTGACCGCCCGGGTGACCGTGAACCACCTCTGGCAGATGCTCTTCGGTCAAGGACTCGTGCGGACCACCGAAGACCTCGGCCTGCAAGGTGAGCGCCCGATCCATCCCGAGCTGCTCGACTGGCTGGCCGTCGACCTCGTCGAGCACGACTGGGACATCAAGCGGACGCTCAAGCTCATCGTCATGAGCCGCACCTATCGTCAGGACTCTTCGGTCACCCCTGCCCTGCTCGCCAAGGACCCTGAGAACAAACTGCTGGCCCGCGGCGCGCGTTTCCGTCTGCCCAGCTGGATGATCCGTGACGCCGCGCTACGGACCGCGGGCCTCTTCAATCCGGCGCTCGGAGGACCTCCGGTGCGTCCTTACCAGCCCGATGGCGTCTGGGAAGAACTCTTCATGGGCCGGTTCAAGTATGAGCCCAGCGAAGGCGCGGCCCAGTATCGCCGGACCCTCTACGCCTTCTGGCGGCGGTCGATCGCCCCCACTTTCCTGTTCGACTCCGCGCAGCGCCGCTCGTGCGAAGTGCGCACCGGTCGCACCAACACCCCGCTGCAGGCGCTGACCCTGCAGAACGACCTCACCTACCTCGAAGCCTCGCAGGCGATCGCGGCGGAAGTGATGAAGGAAGGCGGCGACTCCGGTCGGATCCAGAAGCTCCTGCGCAAGGTCTTGTCGCGCGAAGGCGACGACCGCGAAGCCGCGGCGCTCGGCAAGACGCTGATGGAAGCAAGGGCCTACTACCGCGCGCATCCGGCCGACGCCGCCAAGTTCCTCAAAGTCGGCCAACGCAATCCCTCGGTCAGCGACTTGCCCGAACTCGCCGCCTGGACCCTGGTCGCGAGCCTCGCCCTCAACCTCGATGAGGCGATCACGCGGGAATGAGAGTATTGAGTATGGAGTATCGAGTATAGGAGACACACCCAAACAGCATCCATCTGTCATCCGCCATCTGTCATCTATTCCAAATGCCCCCCCTCTCCCGTCGTTCCTTCCTCGCCACCGGTCTGGCCGCGTTGGCGGCCCCGCGCGTGCTGGCTCAGGCCGGCGCCACGCCGGCGCATCACGGCGCCATCGTCGGCCACGGCGCGCTCCGCTACCGGGTGGATAAGCTCTGGTGCCAGGCCGATAAATCCAAGCACCCCGTGAAGGATTGCCATGAGATGGTCCAGTCCGCCGACGGACGCCTCTTCCTGATCACCAATCACAAGCAGAACAACGTCCTCGTCTTCGACACCCAGGGCAAGGTGCTCGACGCGTGGACCCTCGGCATGGGCGCCGGACATGGGTTGACGCTGCATCGCGAGGCCGACGGCACCGAGTACCTCTACCTCACGGACAATTCCGGACGCATCGCCAAGACCACCCTGGCCGGCAAGGTCGTGCTCGAACTCCCGCACGCGCAGAAGTGCGGCGCCTACTCCGACAAGGAACCTTACGCCCCGACCGAGACCGCCGTCGCGCCGAACGGGGACATCTACGTCGCCGACGGCTACGGCTCGCAGTTCATCCTCCGCTTCGACAAGACCGGCAAGTATCTCAGCAAATTCGGCGGCAAGAGCACCCAGCCGACGAACCCCGGCAAGTTCATGCAGGCCCATGGCGTCGCCATCGACAACCGAGGCCCCGAGCCCTTGCTCGTCTGCACGGAACGTGTCCGCAACGAATTCAACTGGTTCACCCTCGAAGGAAAGCACGTCAAGGGCGTCTATCTCCCCGGCGCCTACGTCAGCCGACCCGTGATCGCCGGCAAGCACCTCTACTCCGGCGTCTGCTTCGGCGCCAAGCCGGACGATTACCGTATGTGGCAGGGCCGCGGCTTCGTCACCATCCTCGACGAGAACAACCGCGTCGTCTCGAACCCTGGCGGCCAGGAACCCAAGTATGTCGACGGAAGGCTCCAAGCCATGCTGCAGGACCAGCCCGTCTTCAACAACTGCCACGACGTCTGCGTCGACGCCCGCGGCGACCTTTACGTCTGCCAGTGGGCCAGCGGCAACGTCTACCCCTACAAACTGCATCGCCTCGCATGAGCACCGACCCCTTCGACGCCTCCCGTCGCTATTTCCTCGGCCAGTGCACCGGCCTCTCGATCGGCGCCATGGCGCTCTCGACGCTCGTCGGCCGCGCCCTCGCGGCGGACGGCGCCCCGAAGATCGGCTTGCCGAACCTCCCGCACTTCGCCGCCAAGGCCAAGCGCGTCATCTTCCTGACCCAATCGGGCGGACCTTCGCAGATCGAGCTCTTTGACGAGAAGCCGGGCCTCATCGACCTCGCCGGCACCGAGCTGCCTGAATCCGTCCGCCGCGGGCAGCGGCTCACGACCATGACCTCGGGCCAGAAGCAGCTCATCAAGCCCGCCGCCACGAAGTTCGAGCGTTGCGGAAAGAGCGGCCAGAGCATCGGCGAGTGGCTGCCGCACCTCAAGACCGTCGCGGATGACCTCTGCATCGTGAAGTCGATGCACACCGACCAGATCAACCACGCCCCGGCCATGACGCAGTTCCTGACCGGCAACCAGATCCCCGGTCGGCCGAGCCTCGGCGCCTGGGCGAGCTACGGCCTCGGCAGCGAGAACCGCAACCTCCCCGATTACCTCGTCCTGCTGTCCAAGATGCAGCGCCCGAGCGACCAGCCCTTGTATGACCATTACTGGGGCAGCGGCTTCCTCCCCTCCCGCTATCAGGGCGTCAAGCTCCGCAGCGCCAAGGACCCCGTCCTCTACCTCCGCGACCCCGACGGACTGCCGCGCGAACTCCGCCGCGAGATGCTCGACGGCCTCGGCGCGATGAACCAGCGGGCGCTGGAGCGCAGCGGCGACCCCGAGATCTCCACGCGCATCCGCCAATATGAGATGGCCTACCGCATGCAGGCCAGCGTGCCGGAACTCACCGACCTCAGCGACGAGAAGGACGAGGTCTTCGAGCTCTACGGACCCGATTCGCGCCGACCAGGCAGTTACGCCGCCAACTGCATCCTGGCCCGCCGCCTGATCGAACGCGGCGTGCGCTTCGTGCAGCTCTTCCATCCGGACTGGGATCATCACAGCCGCCTCACCTCCTGGTGCACCGCGCGTTGCCGCGACACCGACCAGCCCAGCGCGGCGCTCGTCAAGGACCTCAAACGTCGCGGACTCCTCGAGGACACCCTCGTCGTCTGGGGCGGAGAGTTCGGCCGCGGCGTCGCCGGCCAGGGCAAGTGGGACAGCCCCGAAGCGGGCCGCGACCACCACCCGCGCTGTTTCACCATGTGGATGGCCGGCGGCGGCGTCAAAGCCGGCACCACCTATGGTGAAACGGACGAATTCAGCTACAACGTCGCCAAGGATCCCGTGCACGTGCACGACCTGCACGCCACCATCCTGCACCTCATGGGCATCGACCATGAGCGCTTCACGTATCGTCACCAAGGGCTGGACTTCAGGCTCACCGGGGTCGAGCCGGCGAAGGTCGTGAAAGGGATTATCGCGTAAGCGACGGAGACGGAGTCTCGAGTATGGAGTATTGAGTATAGGGAGAGGCAAACTAGCTGGCCGGTTGACAAGTTGACATGTTGGCAAGGATGAGTGGCAGCGCTCAAAGGGGGCAGCATAGGGAGACCGGATAGCTGGTAGGGGCGTGCGGCTCGCACGCCCGAGGATGACCGGGCCGGTCATCCCTACCCTACGCGGCCAAGCCGCGAGCGGTTAGCGGTAAGCGGTTGGCGGTTGGGAGCGGCAAATATTCCGGTCTCCGGTTTCCCTTTGAGCGGATGAATCGTTTCGGGTGACGGGTGGCAGCCCCGGGGCTCGGTTGGCGGGATTATCCATTCAGGCCTCCATTCAGCCCTCAATACAGTCCTCTATTCAGTCCTCCAGTTTGTGGCGGCCTGACCGCCTAGCGATTGAACCAAACACAGCGATGTCGTGACGCGGTCCCGACCCTACCCCCATACTCCATACTCTGAGGATTCCGCCTCCATTTCCCACCAATTGAACAACCGCCGTTGACGGGTGTCCAAAGGCCATAGAAAACATCCCTCCCATGAGAAACCCCCTCTCTGCGCTGCTGGCCGTGTGGCTGGCCGCCCTCTCCCCTCTTTCCGCCCAGGAAGGCTTCAAGCCGCTCTTCGACGGCAAGTCTCTCGCCGGCTGGGACGGCAATCCGGAGCTCTGGTCCGTCGAGGACGGCGCCATCACCGGCAAGACCAAGGGACCGGACCATCTCGCCTACAACCAGTTCCTCATCTGGCGCGGCGGCGTCGTGAAGAACTTCGAGCTCCGCGCCAAGATCAAGTGCTCCGCCAGCAACTCCGGCATCCAGTACCGCAGCAAGGAGCTCGCCGAAGCCGGCAAGTGGGTCGTCGGCGGCTACCAGTGCGACGTCCACGCCAACGCGCCATACAACGGCATGGTCTACGAAGAACGCGGACGCGGCATCCTCGTGCAGAACGGCCAGAACGTCGTCATCGACGACAAAGGCGACAAGTGGCTCGCCGCCGAGCGTGACGCCGTGAAGGTCGATTTCACCGAGTGGCACGAATACGTCATCGTCGCGCAGGGCAACCACCTCATCCACAAAGTAGACGGCAAGGTCACCATCGACCTCGTCGACCACGACCCCAAGAACCGCTCGCTCGAAGGCCTGCTCGCCTTCCAGGTCCACAAAGGCCCCGCGATGGTCGTCCAGATCAAGGACGTCGTCCTGAAGGAACTCCCTGACAGCCCGCTCATCACCCTCGACAAGAGCCCGATCCCGAGCGACGCCCAGCGCATCGTCCCGCCTGCGGCCAAGAAGGCTCCGGCCAAGACCGCTCCCAAGGCTCCGGCCAAGGGCAAGGGTAAGGCGCCCGCCAAGAAGGCCCCCGCCGGCGATACTGGTAAGGCCATCGGCGAGAACAAAGCCACGCCCGTCAGCCGCATCAAGGCCCCCGCCGGCTTCAAAGTGGAGCTCCTCTACTCCGTCCCCGGCGCCGAACAAGGCTCGTGGGTCGCCCTGTGCGCGGACGACAAAGGCCGCATCTACGCCAGCGACCAGTACGGCGACCTTTATCGCTTCCCCGCCCCGGCGGCCGGTCAGCCCCTCAAGGCGTCCGACATCAAGAAGATGCCCGTGAACATCCGCGCCATCAACGGCATGACCTGGGCCTTCGGCGCGCTCTACGCCGGCGTCAATGATTACGAGAAGAAGATCCCCAGCGGCTTCTACCGTCTCAGCGACAGCGACGGCGACGACCAGATCGACAAGGTCGAACTCCTCCGCGACATCCAATCGGGCGGCGACCACGGCGTCCACAAGGTCGTCGTCACCCCGGACCAGCAGGGCTTCTACCTCATCTGCGGCAACAACGCCGTGAAGACCGAGACCCCGGCCACGTCTCCCGTCGCGCCGCTCTGGGGCGACGATCACCTGCTGCAGCGTCTGCCGGACGGACGCGGCCACAACCGCCACGTGGTCGCGCCGGGCGGCATCGTCTACCGCATCAGCAAGGACGGAAAGAGCTTCGAGACCTTCGCCAGCGGCTTCCGCAACATCTACGGCGGCGCGCTCAACCGCGCCGGCGACCTGTTCACGTACGACGCCGACATGGAGTATGACTTCAATACCCCGTGGTATCGTCCCACCCGCGTGAACCATGTCGTCAGCGGCGGCGAATACGGCTGGCGCAACGGCGCCGGCAAGTATCCTGAGTTCTACGCCGACAACCTGCCCGCCACCGTGAACATCGGCCCGGGCTCGCCCACCGGCGTCGCCTTCGGCTACGGCGCGAAGTTCCCGGCCAAGTACCAGGAAGCGCTGTTCATCATGGATTGGAGCTGGGGTAAGATCTACGCCGTCCATCTCAAGCCGCAGGGCGCCAGCTATGCCGGCACCAAGGAGGACTTCATCCTCGGCGCGCCGCTGCCCGTCACCGACCTCGTCATCCATCCCGGCGACGGCGCGATGTATTTCGCCATCGGCGGCCGCAAGGTGCAGTCGGGCCTCTACCGCGTGACCTACGTCGGCCAGGAATCGACGGCCCCGGTCAAGGTCGACGCCCCCGCCCCCTCGGCGGAGGTCCTCGCCCGCAAGGCCCTCGAACAGTTCCATGGCAAGCAGGACCCCAAGGCCGCGGACGTCGCCTGGCCCCATCTCTCGTCGTCCGACCGCTGGCTGCGCTCCGCCGCGCGCGTCGTGCTCGAGCACCAACCCGCCGCCGGCTGGGCTGAGCGCGCCTTCGCCGAGCAGGACGCCACCGCCCGCCTCGAAGCCCTGCTCGCCCTCGCGCGACAGTCGGCCCCCTGCCCTTACCACACCGCCCAGGCCGCCAAGCCCGATCCGCGCACCGGCATCGCGCCGACCACCGCCGAGCCCACCCCGGCCCAGGCCGCCCTGCGCGACCGTCTGCTGGCCGCGCTGCGCGGCATGGACTTCGCGAAGCTGACCAAGAGCCAGAAGCTCACGCACGCGCGCCTCGCCCAGATCGTCCTGCACCGCTACGGCAAGCCGGACGCCGCCGGCGTCGCCGCCGTGACCGCCCAATACGACGCCGCCTACCCTGCGGCCGACTTCGAGCTCAACTGGCTCCTCACCGAGACCCTTTCGTTCCTGCAGTCGCCGACGCTCGCCGCCAAGGGCATGGCCCTCGTGGCCGACGCCGGCAGCCAGGAGCCCGAGATGGAATACATGCGCAGCCTGCGCATGCTCAAGGCCGGCTGGACGCCCGCCCTGCGCGAAGCCCAGCTCAACTGGTTCGTCAAGGCCGCCAGCTACCGCGGCGGCTCGAGCTTCGGCAAGTTCATCGAACTCATCCGGAACGACTCCCTCGCGACCTTCACGCCGGAGGAGCTCGCCCGTCACGAGAAGCTCATCGCCCTGGCCAAGAACCCGCCCGTGAAGTCGGCCTATGAGAACGTCGGCGCCATCTTCGCCGGACGCACGCCGAAGGACTGGACGCTCGAGGAACTCAGCGCCGCCGCGAGCACCGGCATGAAGGGCCGCGACTTCGAGAACGGCCGCAAGATGTTCGGCGCCGCCGCCTGCTTCGCCTGCCACCGCTACGGCAACGCCGGCGGCATGAACGGTCCGGACCTCACCGGCGCCGGCGGGCGTTACAGCCCGCACGACCTCCTCGACCAGATCATCAACCCCAGCAAGGAGATCAACGAGCAGTTCGCCCCGGTCGTCGTCACCAAGACCGACGGCACGACCGTCACCGGCGTGATCGTGAACCTCAACGGCGATACCGTGCAGATCAACACCGACCTCTCGGACCCTGACCAGCGCGTCGGCTTCGACCGCAAGCAGGTGCAGAGCATCGAAGTCTCCAAGGTCTCGCCGATGCCACCCATGCTCCTCAGCATGCTGACCAAGGAGGAAGTCCTCGACCTCGTGGCCTTCGTCCTCAGCGGCGGCGACAAGGAAAACGCGGCCTTCAAGAAGTAAGCGAAGGCTGAGCCTTCAGGGGGCACGTGGGCACGGTGACACGTGGACACGGGGAGACACGAACTAGAGGCTCCGAGGCCCAGAGGCCCGGAGGACCAGAAGGAAAAGTCAAATGAGACCGGTGGCCGAAAGGTTGCCGGTCTTTTTTCATCATGCCCGCTAACCCAAAGGGGGCAGCAGAGGGAAACCGGATAGGTGGCTGGAAAACATCTCCGCCACCATCAAGAATCATCCCCGCAGGTGACATTCCGGTCTCAGGTTTCCCTTTGAGCGCCGCAGCCACCCCCTGTCATCGATTCAGCCCTCTGTCATCGACCCAGTCATCTCCTGCTCAATTCAGCCCTCCATTCAGCCCTCAACGCAGTCCTCCATTCAGCCCTCCGTTTTGCCGCTTCCCCTCCTTGCCTCGGGCCCTCGGGCCCTCTAATCCTCGGATACCCCCATGCGCCTCATCCTCACCCTGCTCTCCCTTTGCGTCGCGCTGACCGCGGGCGCCCAGGAAAAAACCGCCAAGAAGAAAGCGGGCGGATATCCGCCCGTCATCGAAGGCACGAGATCCGAGACCTACCGCAAGGCCGGCGAAACCGAGCTCAAGGTCTGGATCTTTGATTCACGCCAGAAGATGACGGAAAAGCCTCTGCCCGCGATCTTGTTCTTCTTCGGCGGGGGCTGGACCGGCGGCTCGCCGACGCAGTTCGAACCGCAGAGCCGTCACCTCGCGAACCGGGGCATGGTCGCCATCGTCGCCGACTACCGGGTCAAGACGCGCCAGAACGCCAAGCCTGCGGACTGCGTGTCCGACGCCAAGGCTTGCGTGCGCTGGGTGCGCGCGAACGCCGCGCGCCTGGGCATCGACCCGCAGCGGATCGCCGTCGCAGGAGGTTCGGCCGGCGGACATCTCGCCGCCTCGACGGCGACTCTTCCCGGACTGGACACCGCCCAGGATGACAAGTCGGTCTCCTGCCTGCCCGACGCCCTCGTGCTCTACAATCCCGGCACCGTCATGGCGCCGTTCCCCGGACTGGACCTCAAAGGCTTCGGCGCCGGGCTCGACAAGGACAAGTTCGGCTGCGAACCCGAAGAGATCTCGCCGCTGCATCACGTGAAGAAAGGCGCCCCGCCCACGATCATCTTCCACGGCAAGGCCGACACCACCGTGCCTTATGCGACCGTCGAGAAATTCACCGAGGTCATGAAGGCCGCTGGGAACCGCTGCGAGCTGATCGGCTACGAAGGCCAGCCGCACGGCTTCTTCAACAAGGCGAAATTCGCCGAGACCCTCGCGGCGACCGACGCCTTCCTGGTCTCCCTCGGCTACCTCCCCGCCAAATGAACGCCATGCGTACCCTGCTCGCCGCCCTGCTCCTCCTCGCCGCCCGGCTCGCCGCGGCGACCCAGCCCAACGTCATCGTGCTGCTGGCCGACGACGCCGGCTGGGGCGATTATTCCTTCAACGGCAACCGGCTGGTCGCGACGCCGAACATCGACGCGATCGCCAAGGCCGGCGCGCATTTCGACCGCTTCTTCGTCCAGCCCGTCTGCTCGCCCACCCGTTCGGAATTCCTGACCGGACGCTACCATCGCCGGCTCGGCGTCTATGGGGTCTCCACCGGACAGGAGCGCATAAACCCGGACGAGAAGACCTTCGCCGACTCCTTCAAGGCCGCCGGGTATGTGACGGGGATCTTCGGCAAGTGGCACAACGGCAGCCAATGGCCCTACCATCCGCTCGCCCGGGGCTTCGACACTTTCTGGGGCTACACCTCCGGCCATTGGGGCGAATACTTCGACGCGCCGCTGGAGCACAACGGCGTCATGAAGAAGTCGCAGGGCTACATCGTCGACGTCCTGACCGACAAAGCCCTGCAGTTCATCGAACGCAACAAGGGCAAGCCTTTCCTCTGCTACGTCCCCTTCACCACGCCGCACTCGCCTTGGTCGGCTCCGAAAGAAGACTGGGCGCGTTTCAAGGACAAGCCGATCGCCCAGACCGCCACCCAGGCCAAGCAGGAGAAAGCCGATGAGACGCGTTGCGCGCTCGCCATGGTCGAGAACCAGGACCGCAACGTCGGCCGCATCCTCGCCAAGCTCAAGGAGCTGAACCTCGAGGACGACACCATCGTCGTCTACTTTTCGGACAACGGACCGAACGGCCATCGCTGGACCGGCGGGATGAAAGGCACCAAGGGCACCACCGACGAGGGCGGCGTCCGCTCCCCGCTCTTCATCCGCTGGCCCGGCCGGATTGCCGCGGGCACGCAGGTGAAGCCCATCGCCGGGGCGATCGACCTCGCCCCGACCCTGCACGCCCTCGCCGGCGTGAAGCGCGTCGGCGACAAGCCGCTCGACGGCCGAGACCTCACGCCGCTGTTCAAGCGAGGATACGATGCCGACTGGGCGCCTCGGCAGATTTTCCAGACCTGGGGCAGCAGCATCAGCGTGCGCACCGATACCCATCGTCTAGATAACGCCGGCAACCTCTTCGACATGGTTGCCGACCCCGGCCAGACCACGCCCATCCAGGCCAAGCAGCCGGGGCTCGCCCAGGAGCTCGTCACCGCGGTGGCTGCCTGGCGCAAGGAGATGGGCATCGCCGCTCCCGCCGGCGGCAAGGGCAAGGCCAAGGGGGGCAACGGACCGGGCAACGCCGTCGATCCCCGCCCGATCTCGGTCGGCTACCGCGAATTCCCGATCACCATGCTCCCGGCCCGCGACGGTGAACCCCGCGGCGAGATGCGTCGCAGCTCAGGAGCGCCCAACTCGTCCTATTTCGTCAACTGGACCAAGCCCACGGACGCCGCCGTCTGGAACATCGAGGTCGTGAACGCCGGCACCTACGTCGTCACCCTCGACTACGCCTGCGCCGCGTCCGACGTCGGCGCGTCGCTGGAACTGTCATTCGAAGGCACCCTGCTCAAGGGTAAGCTCACCGAAGCCTTCGACAGTCCGCTCAAGCACGAACAGGACACCCTCCCGCGGCCTCACGGCGAATCCGTGATGCGTGACTTCAAGACCATGACCCTCGGCGAAGTGAAGCTCGAGCCCGGCAAAGGCGAACTCCGCCTCCGCGCCACGGCCATCCCCGGCAAGGGCGTGATGGAACTGAGGCGCGTCACCCTGACGCTGAAATAAGCATGCGCTCGGCGGCCTGCCTCCTCTTGCTCGCCGGCGGACTCGGCGGCGCGGAAGCCCCGCCGACCAGCAACGCCCAGGTGGCCGAGATGGCCAAGGCGTTCAAAGGGCGTGGCGTGCAGGCCGACGACACCCCACCCTCGACGCCGGCCGAGGCCTTGCGTAAGTTCACGCCACGACCGGGACTGACCGTCGACCTCCTCGCCGCGGAGCCCGCGATCACGCAGCCCATCCATGGAAGCTGGGATTCGCGGGGACGTCTCTGGGTCGTCCAGTTCCGCCAATACCCCTTCCCCGCCGGACTCAAGGTCGTCAGCTATGACCAGCACCTGCGGGCGCAGTTCGACCAGGTGCCGCTCCCTCCGCCCGGCGGGATCAAAGGCGCCGATGTCATCAGCGTCCTCGAAGATACCGACGGAGACGGCACCTATGACAAACAGACCGACGTCCTGAAGGGCCTCAACATCACCACCGCCGCGGTGGCAGGCAACGGAAGGCTCTGGGTCCTGAATCCCCCTTACCTGCTCAGCTACGGCCTCGAGGAAGGACTTCCCGTCGGAGACCCCAAGGTCGAACTAGCGGGCTTCGGCCTCGAGGACACGCACAGCACCGCGACCAACCTGCAGTTCCACGTCGACGGATGGATCTACGGCGTCAACGGCAGCACCACCACCGGCGACGTCGGCGTGCCGGGCGGAACGCGCACGCGCTGGTCCGGACAATGCGTCTGGCGCTTTCATCCCACGAAGAAAACCTTCGAGATCTACGCCGAAGGGGGCGGCAACACCTACAGCCTGGATTTCGACGGGCGGGGCCGGGTCTTTTCCGGCACGAACTACGGCGACACCCGCGGGATGCATTATGAATTCGGCTCCTATGGCGTGAAGAACTGGGGCAAACATGGCCCGCTCACCAATCCGTACGCCTACGGCTGGTTCGAGCACATGGCCAACACCGGGGACAAGCGTCGCTTCCCGCAGGCCTTCGTCATCTACGAAGGCGGCCTGCTCGGCCCCGAATATGAGGGCAAGATCCTGGCCGCGAACTCGCTCGCCAACAAAGCCTACGTCAGCCGCCGCATCCCCCACGGCGCGACCTTCCGCACCGAGGATGAAGCCGACCTCATCGCCAGCAGCGACCGTTGGTTCCGTCCCGTCTGGACCGGCGTCGGGCCGGACGGAGCGGTCACGATCGCGGACTGGTATGACACCCGCCTCAGCCACGTGAATCCCATCGACGACTGGGACAAGCAGCGTGGAAGACTCTATCGTATCCGTCCGGCAGGCGTGAAGGTCGGACTCAGGCCCTTCGACCTCTCGACCGCTCCGACCACCGATCTCGTCGCCCTGCTCACGCACCGCAACGAATGGTTCCGCAAGCAGGCCGTCCTCGAGATCGGCTGGCGCCGGCTCAAGGACGCGACCCCCGCGCTCCGCACGATGCTCGGCGGCCCTCAGGCGCTCGAAGCCCTTTGGGCGCTCGACCTCCTCGGCGCCGCCGGCGATCCGCCGGTCACGCACGCCGACCCCTACGTCCGCCGCTGGAGCTGGAAGATGCTCGGCGAGCGCAAGAACGCTCCCTCCGTCGCGCAGATCGCCGCGGCGAAGCAGGAAACCCATCTTGAAGTCCGGGCGCAGATCCTCGCTTCGGCGAAGCGCATGCCGGCGGAAGCCTTGCCCCTGCTGGCCGCCGCCCTCGGCGAACCCGATCCATCAGGCCGCATCGACCTGCTTGCCTGGTGGGCCCTTGAAGCGCACCTCGGCTCATCCCGCGAACGCGACTCCGCGCTTGCCTATCTGCGCAGCGCGCCGGAACTCCTCGGTTCGGCGCTGTTCCGCGACGCCTTGGCCGAACGTCTCGGCAAGCGTCTCGCCCATGGCGCGGAGGAAAGCAGCCTGGCCGGCGTCGAAAGCATCCGCTCGATGTGTCCGCCGGACGTCGCCGCCAAGCTCGTCGGCGGCGTCCTCGCGATGCTCGAGCAAGGAGACCTTCCGCCCATGCCAGCCGGCCTGCGCGCCACGATCGAGCAACGCCTGACGGAAAGCGGAGGCAAACCGCTCCCCCTCGCCGCCCTCCGCGCGGGCGAGAAGACCGCGCTGGCCGCCGCCCTCAGGGAACTGACCGACAAGCAGACGCTCGCCCGCCGCCGCACCGAAGTCGCCGACGCCCTCACCCTCGCCGGTCGTCCTGAAGCCATCGACCCGTTGATCAAGCTCATCGTCGCGAACGGGACCGAGGCGAAGAAATCCCTTTTCCTCGCCCTGTCGCGTTATGACGATCCTCGGGTGCCGAAGGCCGTCATCGAGAGCTACGAACGATCGATCGCCGCGGATGACGGCCTGCGCGACCTCGCCCTGCGCACGCTCGCTTCACGCCCGGCGTGGGCGCGCCTGCTGATCGCAGCGGTGCATACCGGCAAGATTCCCGCCCCGGCGGTCACGGCGGACATCGCCCGGGCGCTGTTGCGTCACGCCGACCCCGAAATCAACGCGGCGGTGGATCGACTCTGGAAATCCCTGCTCATCACCGGACTTACGCCGGAGAAAGACCGTGAAGTCGCGCGGCTGCGGGCGTTGGCCCGGGCCGGCGAAGGCGACGTCGGCCAGGGCCGCGCGCACTTCCTCGCGCGTTGCGCGAGCTGCCACGTGCTCAAGGATGAAGGCGGCCTAATCGGCCCGGACCTCACCGGCTACGACCGCACCAGCCTGGACTTCTGGATACTCAACATCGTCTACCCCAGCCTCGAGATCCGCGAGGGCTTCGGCTCCTACGACCTGCGCCTCAAGGACGGCTCCGTCGCCCACGGCATCCTCGAACGACGCGACGGCGGCGAAATCGTGCTCCGCGACCTCGCAGGCAACCGTACCAAGATCAAGGAAGACAGAGTCGACGCGTTGATCGCCAGCCCGACTTCGGTCATGCCGGAGGGCTTGCTCGCCGGCATGTCCGACCAGGATCTGCGCGACTTCTTCGCCTACCTCATGAGGTGAGCGCGGCGGGACGCCGCGAGTGGGCGCGTAGGCAAGGATGAGGCTCCACTCAACGGGGGCAGCATAGGGAAACCGGATGATTGGCTGAGGGCATAAATCTGCGGGTATCGGGTGACGGGCACAGGTATCGGGATTACAGTTATCGGCCATTCGGCCATCGGGAGCTGGCACCGGGTTCCTGCGACCGAAGGCTGAACGGCTGACTCCCGAAAGGCTGATCACCGTGGCCGCCATCCGTCACCATCAAGAATCATGCCCACAGGCTACATCCC
>Ga0222713_10001720_pt1 | contig 24124 bp, 21 predicted proteins | sample C33_649DmetaG_FD_165061 | JGI IMG/M metagenome (GOLD analysis project Ga0222713, IMG submission 165061) | Estuarine water microbial communities from San Francisco Bay, California, United States - C33_649D | ecosystem: Environmental > Aquatic > Marine > Unclassified | place: USA: California...
CGCCGCGGCCGCGACGAGCGCCACGCGCGCCGTCGCCCCCGCCTCGCGCGCAATCGCCCAGACGTCGCGCACACTCGAGGAGCCCCCCGTCATGAGGACCCCGATCTCACGCGCGGTCTTCGCGGTAAACCAGTGGAGGGTGCGACCGAGCGCCGAGGTCGCCTGATCGGGGTGGAGCGGAAGCCCGTCGGCAAGCGCGGCGATGTTCCCGTAGATCGTGTCGATCGGCGCGTGCACCACCTGTACCGACGCGAGCGGGACCTCGAGCTCCTCGGCCACCAACATCGCGAGCGCGGTGTGGATCCCCTGCCCCATTTCCGCCTTGGGGGAGATCACCGTCACCGTGCCATCGGGGGCGATCGCTAGCCACCCGTTCAGCTGGACGGTGCCGTCGGGGAGATCGGCGGCGTGCTTGGCCCGCAGGCGTTGCCGCGGCGGGACGAGGGACCACCCGACGACGAGGCCGCCGGCGACCCCGAGACCCATCAGAAGGAAGGAGCGGCGACGCATCTGGTGGAAGATGGCACGCCGACGGCGTCAGCGCACGCCCGTCGGGGTCCCCTCCTCCAATCGCCGCGTCGTCGCGATCAACCGCTCGCTCAACGTCCGTAACAATCCGATCGCGAGTCGCGGATGCTGCGTCAGCAGCTCGAGCAGGACCTCCCCCGGCAAGAGGAGCGTCCGCACCGGGGTGACCGCGACCACATCGGCGGTCGCCGCGGTGGCATTGAGGGTGGAGAGCTCGCCGATGGCGGCGGGGCGCGTGAGGCGCGCGACCACCGCCTGCCCCGCGGCGCGATCCTGACGGACCTCGACCTCCCCCTCCCTCAGGAAGCGGATCCCGTCCGCCGCCGCGCCCTGCGCGACGAGCCGCGTCCCGGCGGGGAGGGACTCCTCGCGCACGCGCTCGGCGACATGCACCAACACGGCGGGATCGACTTCGAGGAAGGCCTGCGTCTCCTTGAGGAAGAGGACGCGATCGATGAGCGAGGTCATGTGCGAGTCGATAGGGGGAAGATGTCCGGCATCGGCGCCGTGGTGGTGGGCGACGAGCCGCACCCAGCGATCGTCGTGGCGGGTGAGGCGATCGACGAGGGCGCGCCCAGTGCCGACCGCGGCGGCACGCATCGGCTGGTGGTCGCCGAGGGCGCGACGCCACGCCTGCACGGTGTGCAGATCGTGTTCGAGCGCGGAGCGAAGGGGCGCCTCTGTCGGGAGCGAGGCCGATGTGAGCGCGGCGCGGTCCAGTGCCTCACGACGCCGCCACCGACGCCGGACCCGCGCGACGGGCCAGCGGCGATCGAGGGCGAGGGTCGGACCACGGCGGTGCACCAGCTGCTCGAGCACCTGCTCGCGGCGCGCATCACGCCCGCGGAGCCAATGGGCGAGCGAAGTCACTTCGCGGGCCGGTGCCTGCGTCGCCACCTGCGCGGCGAGCGCCGCCGCCTCGGTGATCTGCCCCGCCTCGGTCCAGGCGCGTACCGTCGATACCAGCGAGGCGCCCCCTTCGGCGAGTTGGCGCATCGCGAGCTCCGCGATCGCGGGATCGCGCGCGGCCATCGCGAGGATGACCTCGGTCGTCGCGGCGTCGATCGCCGCGCCACGGGTGCGCCACCCCTGTACCGCGCGCCAGCTCCGCACGGGGCGCAGGCTCAGGACCTCCACGAGCCCCGCGATCGTGGTGGCATGGGCGTCGATCAGTCGCTCCACCGCCGCGCGTTCGCGATCATCCCTGGCGTGCAGCAGGAGCGCGGTCTGGAACCAGGAGGCCTCGCGCGCCTGCAGGAGGATCCGCTCCCCCATCGCCATCGTGAGGCGCTGCGCGAGCTTGTTCCCGAGATAGAAGACCGGGTGAAAGGCGGCGAGGACGGTGTCTTGGATGAGCGGGAGACTCTCCCACGCGATCGCGTTGATGCGGAGGAAGTCGCGATAGCGCACGACCGGGACGCCGGCCTGGCTCCCGCGCAGGACACTCGTGCGCTCGAGCTGCGCGAGGTCGCCGGCGTAGCGGCACGCCCCGAGGGTGACGAAGGCGAGATCGTAGTTGATGTGCGCGTTCATCCCGAGGAGCATCGCCTCGAGCACCGAGGCGCGCCCCGACTCGCTCATCGAAAAGGCGTGGCGCCACGCGCCACACTGGGTGGGATCACGACGCTCCCATCGCCCCTTCTGCTCGAGGTAGACCTCGACGAAGCGGCAGCACATGTCGATCGCCCAGGCGGGATCCTCGAAGCGGTCGGCGCGCACGCCAACGAGGACCTCGCGCGAGAAGGTGAGATAGGTGAGCTGGAAGACGGCGCGGCGATCGCCGCTGGCCTGCATCGCGGCCAGGTCACGCGCCATCGTCGCGATGTGGCCCTCGAAGATCCCGATCTGATAGCCGCCCGGCGGTGGTGCCTGTTGCCCGATGAGCGTCATGGGCGATGGATCAGGTGGTGAGGGATCGCGCGGCGGCGGCGATCACCTGCAGGGCGTGTTCGACCCCCTCGACGGTATGCTCCCCCATGTGGCCGACGCGGACCGTCGTCGGGGCGAGCGGCCCATACCCCGTGCCGAGGGTGACGCCGCGATCACGGACGGCGGCCCAGAGTCGCTCGGCGCCGATCCCGGTGGGGATGGTGAGCACGCTCACCGTCGGGGCACGGATCCCCTTGGGGGCCAAGAGCCCGATGCCAAGGGCGCCCCCCTCGCCCGCCTCCACCCAGCGCTCGACGGCGTGCTGCATGGCGTGATGGCGGGCCCAGCGGACGTCCATCGTCTCGGCGACGATCCGATCGAGGGCGACGTCGAGGGCGTAGAAGAGGGAGACCGCGGGGGTGGCGGGGGTGTTGTGCTGCGCCGCGAAGGTGTCGAGTTCGATGAGATCGAGATAGCGACCGCGTGCGGGTTGATCGGCGGCTTGCGCGAGGAAGGCCTCGCTCGCGACGGCGAAGCTCAGCCCCGGCGGGGCGGCGATCGCCTTCTGCGAGCCGCTCAACACATAATCGAGCGCCCACGCATCGGTCTCGACCGCGGCGCCCCCCAAGCCGGTGACCGAGTCGATCAATGCGACGGCGCCGAAGCGGCGTGCGAGGGCGGTGATCGCCTGTGGATCCTGCAACACACCAGTGGTGGTCTCGGAGTGCGCGCCGGTGACGACGGCGAAGCGGCCGGTACGAAGGGCGTCCTCCACCCGCTCGAGGGGGACGGCCTCACCCCACGGGACGCTGATCTCCTCGACCTCACGCCCACAGCTGCGTGCGATGGTGGCGTAGCGCCCGGAGAAGGCGCCGTTCACGAGGGAGAGCACGCGGCCCGCGGGGGCGGCGCGCATCCCGGCCTCCATCATCCCCGTGGCGCTCGCGGTGTGGATGTAGACGGGGCGCGTGGTGCGAAAGACCGTCTGCAGCCGCGCCGCGCACCGCGCATAGAGCGCCTCGAAGGCCGCGCTCCGATGCGGGATCATCGGCTGCGTCATCGCAGCCAGGACCTCGGGGCGGACTTCGGTGGGGCCGGGAACGAAGAACATGGAGAAAACCTACTCGGGAACCCTCTCGATGTAATCGGCGCTCATCCACCCCTCCTGCCCATCCACGCGGACCCGCACCCAGGAGAAGCGGCGCTCGAGGATCTGCACCACCTGATTGGGATTGACGACGCCGAGCTGTTGGGAGGAGTTCGCGGGGCCGGACCGGAGCCAGACCCAGGTGGTCGCCTGGTACACGGCGTCGCTCCCGGCGCGTGCAGCGCTGGCCGAAGGTACCGGCTGGGGTGTGGCTACCCGCGTCGGGGCTGGCGTCGGGGCTGGCGTCGGGGCTGGCGTCGGGGCCGGGGTGGGGCGCGCCGAATCGCCGACGAGCGAGTCTTTGGGGGCGACGGTGACGCGCACCGAGTCGCTCGTCACCGCCACCGGATCGGGCACCGTGGTCCCGCGCCCTCGCAGCGCGGCCCAGAGGCCGATCCCGAGCATCGCCACGAGGCCGACGATCGCCGCCCCGAGCCATCGGAGATTCGGCTGAGCCGGCGCGGTCTCCTCCTCCGCGAGGATCATCCCACTCATCGGACCGGCCGCGCCGAAGGGCGCCAGGCACTTGGGACAGCGCGAGGCGCCGAGCACCGAGGGGGCGCCGCAGGAGGCGCAGTGCACGCGTGGCATCGTACGTTTGACGGGTGGCGCGCCTCCCGCGTCACGGCGACGCCGCGCTCACCCCCTGTCATTTCATGCCGTCTCCCTCCCCCCTTCCCGTCGTGCGATGCCGATAGCCACCGAGGTCCTCGTCGTCGGACTGGGGGCGATGGGGAGCTGCACGCTTGCGGCCCTCGCGCGGCGAGGGGTCGACGCCATCGGGATCGACCGCTTCGCCCCGCCGCACACCGAGGGGTCGAGCCATGGCGCGTCGCGGATCATCCGCGAGGCGTACTACGAGGATCCAGCGTACGTGCCGCTCGTACGCGAGGCGTACACCGAGTGGGCGCGACTCGCGGTGGAGAGTGGCCGCCCGCTCCTCCACCAGACCGGGGGGCTCTGCTACGGACCGCCCGATGGCGTACTGGTGCAGGGCGCACTGACGAGTGCGCGCGCGCACGACGTGGCGCACGAGCTGCTGGACGCGCGCGAGATGACGCGACGATTCCCCGCGCATCGGCTCCCCGCGCACTACATGGGCGTGCTCGAGCGCCGCGCCGGGTGGCTCGACCCCGAGCAATGCCTCGCCGCGGCCCTCGAGGTGGCCGCGCGCCACGGCGCGACGGTGCGCACGCACGAGACGGTGCTGGCGTGGGAGCCGAGCGCGCAGGGCGTGCGCGTCACGACCGACGTGGCGACGTACGAGGCCGAGCGCGTGGTGCTGAGCGCGGGGATGTGGATGGGGACCTTGGTGCCCTCGCTCAGCGCCCGTCTTACGGTGCAGCGCAACGTGCTCTACTGGTTCGCGTCAGCGCCACCCGTGTTCGACGCCACGCGGTTCCCCGTCTTCCTGGGCGAGCTCGCGCCCGATCTCCTCTGGTACGGCTTCCCCGACGTCGGCGCGGGGGTCAAGGTCGCGATGCACCAGCATGGGCCCACCTGCACCCCCGAGACGGTCGATCGCACCGTGCACGAAGACGAGATCGCCGCGATGCGCGCCCGGCTGGCGGTCTGGATCCCTGAGGCGAACGGCCCGCTCCGGCGCACCGCGGTCTGCACCTACACCAACACGCGGGATGGCCACTTCGTGATCGATACGCACCCTGCGAGCGATCGGTGCTGGATCGTCTCGCCCTGCTCGGGGCATGGCTTCAAGTTCGCGAGCGCGATCGGGGCGCGGGTCGCCGCGCTGGTATCAGGGGACGCCTCGGCGCCGCTCCCCGACCTCTTCCGTCTGGACCGACTAGATCGGCCCTGAGGCGGCCGGGTGCGTCCCCGTGAACTCGGGGGGCGTCGCCTCACGCACGCGGTTCCGGCCGGCGCGCTTCGCATCATAGAGCGCGGTGTCGGCACGGGCGATGAGATCGACCAACACATCCCCGGGGCGTGACTCGGCGACACCGAAGCTCGCCGTGCAGGTCCCGATCCCCTCGAAGAGCTGTCGCGCGATACGACCGCGGAGCGCCTCGGCGAGCTCGAGCGCACCGGTGGCCGGCGTATCGGGGAGGACCATCAGGAACTCCTCGCCCCCCCAGCGTCCCACGGTGTCATTCAACCGACTGCGCTGCTGCAACAGACGCGCCACACCGCGCAGGACCTCGTCGCCGGCGTTGTGACCGTGCGTGTCGTTCACGTGCTTGAAGTCATCGAGGTCGAGCAGGATGATCGAGAGGGGACGGTCCGACGCCGACATCGCCAGCTCCCCCTCCGCGACCTCCTCGACACGGCGACGACTGGCGACGCCGGTGAGTCCATCGACCAGCGCGAGGGAGGAAAGCCGCTGCTCGACGATGATCGAGCGGATCCGTTGGCGCCGCACGAGGCTCCCAGCGAGCACGGCGAGGAGGAGGATCACGGAGACCTCGGTGAAGCGGAGCATCGTCGCAGCGAGGTCTTCGGTCTCGCCCGCGCGCACCGCATAGACGGCGATCAACGCGGCGATCGCGTTGAAGAGGACGCGCGGGGGCCGCGGGAGATGATAGATCAGATTGCCGACGATCATCGCGATGGCCAAGCCGAAGGTCGAGGCACGCACCGTGAGCACGAGCGGCGCCATCAGGAGAAGCCCGGTCGCGATGAGGAGCATGTGGAGGGAGACCGCGGAGCGGACCTGGGCCGAAGGGTCCTGGCGCCGATGCGCCGCGATCCCGAAGGACACGAGGGTTCCCGCCCCGATGAGAAGGTGGCTGAGGACGAGCCAGGTGTAGAGCCGGGCCTCAGACCCACCCCCCGCCATCATCCCCCCCTTCCAGCGAAGCCAGTCGAGGATCAGGAGGGCGAGGAAGATCGGGAAGCCTACCCAGCGGAGGGTCACGATCCCCGTGACCCTCTCGTCACGAAGCCGGCGCTCGACCAGGTGCCGATCGCCGGGCTCGAGCTCATCCAACAGCCTGCGGTCGTCGAACTCCGAGGAGACGGCCAGCAGGCGGGAGATGAGCCCCTCCTCCTCCTCCGACCGTTGGGGCGGAGTGGGGGGGACCGGGGCCAATCGATAGACTCGGCTTGTCCGGACCGCCTCAGAATGCTTCCGTTCGCTCACCCGCGGAATCCACGCAGAGGAGCGTTGTACCGCAGGATGCACCAGATCGCCCGGACCCCGTCGCGCCAGCCGATCTTCTTGCCCTCGGCGTAGGTCCGCCCGAAGTAGGAGATCGAGACCTCGTAGATCGGGACCCCCATCTTGGCGACCCGCGCGGTGACCTCGGGCTCCACCCCGAACCGATTCTCGCGGATCTCAAGCCGCTCGACGACATCCTTCCGGAACGCCTTGAAGCAGGTCTCCATGTCGGTGAGGTTGAGGTCGGTGAGCATATTGGAGAGCAGGGTCAGGAACCGATTCCCCTGATAGTGCCAGAAGTAGAGGACGCGGTGAGGCCCCGCCCCGATGAATCGCGAGCCGAAGACGACGGCGGCATGGCCGTCGATGATCGGCTGGATCATCTGCGGATAATCCGAGGGATCGTACTCGAGGTCGGCGTCCTGCACGATCGTGATCGGGGCGGTGACCTGCCGAAATCCGGTCCGGAGCGCGGCCCCCTTCCCCTGGTTCTTGGCATGCTGGCAGGGGCGCACCCGTGGGTCGCGAGCCGCGACCTCCCGCACCGCGGCGATCGTCCCGTCGGTGGAGCCGTCGTCGACGACGATCACCTCCTGTACCTCGGGGCGGTCGAGGACGCGCCGGAGGACCCGACCGACGGTGGCGCCCTCATTGAAGACGGGCATCACGACGGCCAGACAGGGGGTCGGGGGGTTCGCCATCCCGGATAATATCCGCTAGCTTTAGGGGTTCGCGCGAGTAGCTCAGCTGGATAGAGCGTCGGCCTCCGGAGCCGAAGGTCGTGGGTTCGAATCCCGCCTCGCGCATGTTCCCTCCTCCCCCGGGCCCGCTCCCTCATCGCCCCGCCGTGGACACCGTCGCCCTTCGACGCCTCCCACTCCCCGACCTCGAACAACTCGCCGCCTCCCACGGGGTCTTCCTCCCGCCGACCGCCACGCACGCCGAGGTGGTCAACCGGGTGCAGCGAGCGCTGCTCGCCAAGGGGGAAGCGCTCGTGGCGGAGGGGACCCTCGAGCTCGAGAAGGCCGGCCACGGCTTCCTCCGGAACCGGGCAAGCTCCTATCTCCCCCACCCCGCCGACCTCTATGTGCCGGCCGGGATGATCGCGCGCTTCGGGCTCCGGACCGGGGACGATATCCATGGCACGGTACGGCCGCCGCGCGGGTGGCAGAAGTTCCTCGCGCTCGCGCAGATCGATGCCGTGAATGGGCTCCCGCCCGAGGAGATGATCGGGCGCGCGAACTTCGACACGCTCCGCCCCAAGTATCCCGATCAGCGCATCCGATTGGAGTCCGAGGCCGGTGGGATGTCGATGCGCTTGGCCGACCTCATCGCGCCCCTCGGCAAGGGACAGCGCGGGTTGATTGTCGCACCCCCACGCGCGGGGAAGACGATGCTCCTCCACCGGATGGCGAACGCGATCGCGGAGAACCATCCCGAGGTGGTGCTCTTCGTGCTGCTGATCGACGAGCGCCCCGAGGAGGTCACCGACTTCATCGCCAGCTGTCCGACCGCCGAGGTGGTGGCGTCGACCTTCGATGAGAAGCCGACGCGCCATGTGCAGGTGGCGGATATGGTGATCGAGAAGGCGAAGCGGTTGGTGGAGTCGGGGCGCGACGTGGTGATCCTCCTCGATTCGATCACGCGACTCGCGCGCGCCCACAATGCGGTGACGCCGATGTCGGGGAAGATCCTCTCGGGTGGGGTCGATGCGAAGGCGCTCGAGAAGCCCAAGCGCTTCTTCGGCGCGGCGCGGCGGATCGACGGGGCGGGGTCGCTCACCATCGTCGCGACGGCGCTCGTCAGCACCGGCTCGCGGATGGACGAGGTGATCTTCGAGGAGTTCAAGGGGACGGGGAACATGGAGATCGTCCTCGATCGCGACATCGCGAACCGTCGGGTCTATCCCGCGTTCGAGGTCAACAAGAGCGGGACGCGCAAAGAGGAGTTGCTCCTCACCGACACCGAGCGGAACCGGATCTTCCTCCTCCGGCACTTCGTGGGGAGCATGATGCCCGAGGATGCGACGCAGTTCATCCTCCGGCGGCTCGCACAGACCGCGACGAACGAGGAGTTCTTCCAGCGGATGGCGGAGGGTCAGTGAGCGCGGCGGACAGGCCGGTGATGCCGCCAAGCGCCGCGTATGAGTGGCGACGCCGTTGGTTGGCGATCGACATGGGGGATAAGCGGATCGGGCTCGCGACGACCGATGCAGGGGGGATGATCGCCTCGCCGGCGGGGTTCCTCGCGCGGCGTGAGGGGAAGCGTCCCCCGTTGATGGCGCTGCTCGCGCGCGCGGAGGAGTTGGGGGCCGAGGGGTTCGTGGTGGGGCTCCCGCTCGATCAACAGGGAGAGGACCTCCCGCGGGCGGCGGAGGCACGGCGGCTCGCCCACGAGTTAGCGACGCGCACGGGGAAGCCGACGGAGTTGGTGGACGAGCGGTTCACGACGGCGGCGGCGCATCGCGCGATCCAGGCGATGGAGGGGACGACGCGGGGGCGCAAAGGGGATGTCGATGCGCTCGCGGCGACGATCCTGCTGCAGCATGCGTTGCGGCTCTTCGAACAGCGGGTCCGATGAGACGTTTGGGGATGTGCCTCCTGCTCGGCACCGTCATCGGGTGTGCGACGATGGACGATACCACCGTGGAGCTCACGATCCGTCCAGGGTCACCCTTTCGTGAGATCGCGGACTCGCTCCACGCCCATGACGTCGTGCGGTTCCCACGGCTCTTCGGCGCGTACGCCGCGCGGCGCGGGCGCGATCGGAGCACACGCTATGGGACCTATGTGATCCGGCGCGGCGCGAGTTGGGAGGGGATCCTCCATGCGCTCCAGACCGGCGAGGGGATCATCAATCGCGTGACGATCCCGGAGGGACTCCCGCTCTGGGAGTCGTTGCCGATCATCAGCGAGCAGCTCGTGATCCCCCTCGACTCGCTCGAGGCGGCGGTGCGGGACCCGGGGTTGCTCACGCGGCTGGGTGTCCCGAAGGGGACGTCGACGGTGGAAGGGTATCTCTTCCCCGAGACCTACGACTTCCCATCGCAGGTGACGGCACGCTTTGTGGTGGAGCAGATGGTCACGCGCTTCGAGCAGCGGTGGGATCCGGCGTGGGACGCGCGACTCATCGAGGTGAAGATGACGCGGCACCAGGTGGTGACGCTGGCCTCGATCGTGGAGAAGGAGGTGCGGAAGGGCTCCGAGCGTCCGACGGTCGCGGCGGTCTATCTCAACCGACTCAAGGTGCGGATGGCGTTGCAGGCCGATCCGACGGTGCAGTACGCGATGAAGGTGCGTCCGGGGCGCGTGTTGTATCGGCATCTGACGATCGACTCGCCGTACAACACCTATAAGTATCCGGGGCTCCCGCCGGGGCCGATCGCGGCACCTGGGAAGGCGAGTCTCGAGGCGACGCTCTTCCCGGCGAAGGTGCCGTATCGGTTCTTCGTCGCACACCCGGATGGGCATCACGAGTTCCGTACGACCTACGAAGAGCACCTCAAGGCGATCACGTACGTGCGGGAGGCGGCGCGGCTGGATTCGTTGGCGAGGCTCGATTCGATCGCGCGCGCGGATTCGACGCGAATGGATCGCCCCTAGCGCGCGAGCGCGACGGCCATTCAGTCGGCGAGGAGATCGGCGCGGAGGAGGACGGAGTCGCGCAGATACTGATGTTTGATCTCGCTGCGTTGACGCGCGGTCTCCACATGGAGCATCACGCGGAGGCAGCGCGGGAGGGCGCCCGACACGGCGAGTTCCTGGGCGCAGATCAACGGGACATCGGTCCACCCGAACATCCGCGCGGCGTGCGCGGGGAACTCGCTCGTGAGATCGGGCGTGGAGGTGAACAGCGCGGAGATGAGATCGGCCGGCGCCACATCGTTCTCGTCCATGATCGCGGTGAGGAGCTCGAAGACCGCGGTGCGGATCTGGCCCGGCTCGTCGGCGGCGACGGTGATGGCGCCACGGATGGCGCGGACGGAACGCTGAAGTGGCACGAGCGAAAGATACTACATTCCCTCCATGACCCGACCCCACGCCGTGATCTCGGCTCGCGGAGCCCGCCGGTGGCAACAGGGACACCCGTGGATCTTCGCCTCTGATGTGATCACACCCCCTGGTGATGGCGGGGCCCCCGCCAGCGCGGTGGATGTGCGCGATCCGCAGGCGCGCGCGCTCGGGACGGCGCTCTGGAGTCCGCGATCCGAGATCGCGTTGCGCTTCGTGGAGCGGCGCACCGGGGTGGCGCTTGATACGGCGTGGTGGCGTGCGCGGATCGATGCGGCCGTGGCGCGGCGGGCAGGGATCCTCGATGCGGAGACGACGGCGTGCCGGCTCGTGCATGGCGAGGGGGACGGGCTCCCATCGCTCGTCGTCGATCGGTTTGATCGCTGGTTGGTGGTGCAGCTGCTCTCGGCTGGTGTGGAAGCGCATCGCGTGGAGATCGTGGAGGCCCTTCGCGCGATCGAGGGGATCGAGGGGATCCTCGCACGAAACGATGCGAGCGTGCGGGCCCGTGAAGGGCTCGCGCGGGTGGTGGAGCCGCTCTGGGGGACGGTGCCGGAGACGATCGAGGTCCACGAGCATGGGGTGCGCTACCTCGCGGCGCCGCACACGGGGCAGAAGACGGGGGCCTTCCTCGATCAGCGCGAGGCACGGCGGCTGGTGGCCGGTGTGGCACGTGGGCGGGCGCTCGACCTCTTCAGCTATCACGGGAGCTTCGCGCTCCATCTCGCGGCAACGGCGTCCTCAGTCATCGCGGTGGATAGCTCGGCGCCGGCCTTGGAGCGGGCGGCGGAGAATGCCCGGCTGAATGGTCGGACGAACATCACGATGGTGGTAGCGGATGTCTTCGACTTCGTGCGCGAGGCGGAGGGGCGTGGGGATCGGTTCGAGACGATCGTCCTGGATCCGCCGGCCTTTGCCAAGAATCGGGCGTCGATCGCGGGGGCGCTACGTGGCTATAAGGATCTCAACCTGCGATGCATGCGATTGCTGGCGCCCGGGGGACTGCTCTACACGGCGAGCTGCAGCTACCATGTGCGGAAACCGGAGTTCCTCGGGATGCTCGAGGAGGCGGCGAAGGATGCCGGGCGGCGGATGATCCTCCGGGCGATCACGGGGCAGCCGGGGGATCATCCCGAGGTGCTGACCATTCCCGAGACCGGGTACCTCAAGGGCGCGTTGGTCGAAGCGGGGGATTAGCGCGCGTCCCCGCCCGCGGCGTGCCGCTTGGCCGACGCAGGGCTTCGCAGCGTCGGCCGCACGGCACATCCGCGGTCGGGGACTCGGGGATCTGCCATCGGACAGATACGCCATGCGGGGGCCGACGAGCATGGCGGAGCCCTGACACACCTCGCAATGGCGAGATCCGTCATCCTCTTCGGCGCGGGACAGCTTGGGAGCGTCCATCGCTCGCGCCCCGTCGCTTCCCTTGCATGTTATATCCAAACAGATATAATCTTCCTCCGACCGACTCCCTGAAACCGGTGTGGTGGGTGGGGTCCGCCAAGGCGGACCTCATCGCGATGCCGGCCGAGGTGGTGGATCTCTTCGGGTATGCGCTGCATCTGGCGCAGGCCGGAGGGAAGCACCCGCAGGCGAAGCCGCTCAAGGGATTCGGCGGAGCCCGGGTCTTGGAGGTCGTTGACGACTTTCGCGGCGACACCTTTCGGGCGATCTACACGACGACGATCGGCGATGCGATCTACGTGCTCCACTGCTTCCAGAAGAAATCGACGCGCGGGATCGCGACCCCGCGACGAGAGATGGAGAAGATCCACGCGAGATGGCGGGCGGCGCTGCGCCACGCCGAAGGAGAGTGAGATGGCCCGGATCACCAAAGGCTCGGACAACATCTACGCGGATCTCGGGCTCCCGGACGCAGAGCGGATGCGGGTCAAGGCGACCCTCGCGCTGGAGATCACGCGGACCATCCAGCGGCGCGGACTCACACAGATGGCCGCGGCGGCCCTCATCGGCATGCCGCAACCGAAGCTCTCAGGGATGCTCCGCGGAGAGTTCCGCGGGATCAGCGAAACGAAGATGCTGACCTGCCTGAATCGCCTCGGACACGACGTGGAGATCGTGGTGCGCCCGGCGGTCGCGCGACGGTCGACCGGCCGGACGCGAGTCGTCCCCGTCCCCGCCCGCGGCGTGCCGCTTGGCCGACGCAGGGCTTCGCAGCGTCGGCCGCACGGCACATCCGCGGTCGAGGACTAGAGGATCTGCCCTCGGACAGCTACCCGAAGGTAGGTGCGACTACGGCCGCTGGCAGCCGGGGCACCAATACGTGGTGCGACCGCCTTGGGTGAGCGTGGCGATCTCGGCGCCGCAACGCGTGCAGGGCGCACCGGCGCGGTCGTAGACCTTGAAGGGGGCGGTGCGAGTGCCGGTGCGATAGCGACCGGCGCGGCGCTCGCCGTCGCGAAGGGCGGCGCGGATGCCGCGCAGGAGATGGGCGGCCTGCGGACGCGTGAGATCCTTGGCCGGGGTGCGCGGATCGATCCCGGCGCGCCACAGCGCCTCGGCGGCGTAGATGTTGCCGAGGCCGGCGAGGCGGCGCTGATCCAGCAACGCGAGCTTGATCGCGGTGCGGGTGCCCGAGAGGCGCTCGAGGAGGGCATCGGGGGTGAGATCCGCGGCGTCGGCTTCAGGGCCGATGTCAGGGATCAGGTAGCAGGTGACAGAGGCGAGGGCGCGGGGATCGGTGAGGACGAGCGACCGATCCCGATCCAACCGCAGGACGAGCCGCGCGTGTGGCGGGAGCGGGGCGGCGCTCCCCTGCACCACCCAGTCGCCATCGAGCCGGAAGTGGGCGACGAGCTGGGTGCCGTCATCCAAGACCAGGAGCTGATATTTGCCGCGCCGAGCGACGTCGACGATGGTGCGGCCGGCGAGGCGACGGCGTGCGGCGGGCGAGAGCGCACGACGGGTCGCGGCGTGCAGGGGCTCGACGGCGACGATCCGGCGCCCGCGCACTGTGGGGCGGATGCGGCGGACGGCGGCGGCGACTTCGGGGAGCTCGGGCATCGTCCGTAAGCTGTGGGTCTTGTCGCTCACGCGAAACGCCCTAGCTTGCACCGCAACATCCCCACACCCCCCGCGATGCCGCGACCCTCTCCGCGCTCCCTCCGACAAGAGTACCAGCAGTACGTCGAGCGCGAGGTGGAGGACTACAAGAATTCGGTGTCGACGGAATTCATGTACGGGATCGCCCAAGAGGCGGCGAGGGCGCTCGAAGAGGCGCCGCAGCTCGGTATCCGCGAGGTCATGCTCGCCGACGAGGTGGACCGGCTGATCACCAAGCGGCTGCGCCTCCCGAGCTACGAGACCTGGCGGCGGCGGCGCGAGAAGAACGCGAACGAGCTCAAGAAGCCGGAGCGGTGGGGGCTGCGGTCGAACACGCCGCTGCGCGCGGCGATCCCGGCGGGGTCGGCGATGTCGTCGTCGGTGGTGGTCGCGGGGGCGCGGGTCACCGAATCGGCGCTCTACCTGGCGGCCAATGGGTGCGAGGTGACGGCGATCGAGCCGGAGGTGGCGATCGTGAACCAGGTGCTGCGCGCGGCGTCGGAGGCGGGGCTGACGGAGCGCCTCCGCGGCTTCGCGGCGGACCTGATCTCCTACACCCCCGACGGTCCACTCGGCGCGGTGATCTGCACGCCGGCGGCGTTCGCGGGGCTCTCGCCGGTCGAGCGGGAGCGGGTCTTCCGATTGCTGCAGGAGGCGACGACCGACGGCGGGGTGCACCTGATCGAGACGCTGGTCGCGGGCCAGGCGGTGCTGAGCGAGGAGGAGCTCCGGTCGCGCTACTCGGGGTGGTCGATCACGGTCGTGCCGGAACCGGGGGCGTCGAGCACCTTCATGGCGAAGAAGCTGGTGGCGTAGGAAGGGCTCCGGCGTGCCACTTCGCGACGCCTGTCGCGGTTTTGGGGTGTGTCGCTTTGCGACATGCCCCTTTTTCGCGGGCTCTTGTGGCGCGATAAATTGCTGCCCTGAAACGACTTAAAAACACCAGGTGACTGGCATGCCCCGTGCGTAGTTCTTTCTATAGACAATCGGGGGCAAAACGCCCCGCCAAGCCAGACCCCAGGAGCCTGCCATGATCCAGACCGCCACCCCCACCCCCGCCCTGCTGGACGAGTCCTTTGACGCGCTCGTGGCGGAGTACTTCGATGAGCCGATGGGGATCGTGATCTCGAGCGGGTCGCGCATGGAGCCGACCCCGCGGGTGGCCGAATATGTCTGGGGCCCGGTCCCGGACGAACCCGAATCGAGTTCGCATCGGGCAGCGTAGCACGCACCAGAAACTTCCTGACCACAAACACAAAGGGATCGGCTTTCGCCGATCCCTTTGTCTATGCAGCAGACCGCTTACTTCTTCTTCGCGGCCTTCTTCTTGGTCGCCTTCTTGGCAACCTTCTTCTTCTTCGCAGCCATTGCTAGCTCCTTGAAGGAGTGATCATCTCCCGGCCGATTCCCCGGTGAATCGGTGGGTTCCACGAAATGCGGACACTTCGTGGTGACTGTTGAATACGACATTCCTTGGAATCTGTCAAGAGATTCCGTGCAAGAGACGATCGGCCCGTCACGCCGTCACAGGGAGCGCACGGAAAATTCGCGCCGCGCACAAGGGGCGATGAACGCGCGCGAATGCAGTTGCGAGCCCTCTGACCGCGCGCGACATTCACCTCGATGACGCACCTCACGATCGACGGCCGGCCCTGCACCGCCCCCGAGGGCGCGACGATCCTCGACGCCGCACGCACACTCGGCGTCGATATCCCGACCCTCTGCTGGTATCCGAAGCTCCCGACGGCCGGCAACTGCCGCATCTGCCTCGTCTCGGTCGAAGGCACCAACAAACTCCTCCCGGCCTGCGCGACGCCGGCGGCCGACGGGATGATCGTCACGACGGAATCGCAGGGGGCAGTGAAGAACCGCCAAGCGGTCCTGTCGATGCTGCTGGAGCGCTACCCGGTCGAGGAGATCCCGGCGGATCACGGGCGGAACGAGTTCGAGGCGCTGGTGCACCGCTACGAGGTGCCGCTCGCGCGCTCGGGGGAGCTCCCGCTCCGCACGGGGGACGAACGCCCGACGGACCCGATCATCACGCACGACATGTCGACCTGCATCCTCTGCACCCGCTGCGTGCGGGCGTGCGAGGAGATCCAGGTGGTCGGGGTGCTGGAGGTGGCGGCGCGGGGGGAGCATGCGGAGATCATCGTGGGGGCGGACGGGAACCCGGAACATGCGGGGTGCACCTGGTGCGGGGAGTGCGTGCGGGTCTGCCCGACGGGGGCGATCCACGACATCCTCCCGATGGCGAAGCTCCGCGCCGGGACGATGGAGGCGCCGGCCACCAAGGTGCGCTCGGTCTGCCCCTACTGCGCGGTGGGGTGCCAGCTCGATCTCGAGGTCCGCGACAATCAAGTCACGCGGGTGACGTCGCCATGGATAGAAGAAGCGACGCCGAACCAGGGCTCGACCTGCGTCAAAGGGCGATTCGGGACCGACTTCACGCTGCACCGCGACCGACTGACGCGCCCACTCATCCGCCGCGGGTGGATGCGCGACGCCGCCGGCCAGTGGCACTACGACCCGAGCATCGACGCGGCGTTCGACCCGCGTTGGGGCCGCCGCGGGGGACCGTGGAGCTCGGTGGCTGCCGAGGGTCGCGAGGCCAAGGACCACCGCCCGCGCACGAATCCACTCCGACGGATCGACGCCGGCGCCGAATCGATCCGCTCCCCGCTCACGGGCGCACGCCACGATGCCGACGCCGCTCTCGGCGACCCGCGCGACCGGATCGCCACATCCCCAGACTGGTTCGCCCCCTTCCGCGAAGCCACCTGGGAGGAAGCGCTCGATCTCACCGCCCAACAGCTGAGCCGGCTCCACGACACGCATGGCCGCGGCTCGCTCGCGGTCTTCCAGAGCGCCAAGTGCGCCAACGAGGAGAACTACGTCCTCCAGAAGCTCTTCCGCGCGGGGCTCGGCACCAACAACATTGATCACTGCACCCGTCTCTGCCACGCCTCCTCGGTGAGCGCGATGCAGCGCGCCCTGGCCACCAGCGCGGCCTCGGGGTCGATGCGCGAGGTAGAGGAGGAGTCCGAGGTGATCTTCCTCCTCGGGGCGAACACCACGGAGAGCCACCCGGTCTTCGGGGCGGCGATCAAGCGGGCCTTGAAGCGCGGGGCGAAGCTCATCGTCGCCGACCCGCGGCGGATCGAGCTCGCGGCCCGCGCCGACATCCACCTGCAGATGGTCCCGGGGACCGATGTCGCCCTGCTGAACGCGATGCTGCACCATGTGCTCGCCGAGGGGCTCGAGGACCGCGCCTTCATCGCGGCGCGGACGCATGACTTCGACGCCGTCCGCGAGGCGGTGCGCCCCTACACCCCGGAGCTGGCGGCGCAGATCACGGGGATCCCGGCCGACCTGATCCGCCGCGCCGCCGTCTGCTATGCGCGCGGGCCGCGCTCGGCGACGCTCTGGGCGATGGGGCTCACGCAGCACCATACGGGGACCGATATCGTCACCTCGCTCCTCAACCTGATGCTCGCCTGCGGGATGATCGGGCGGTGGGGGGCGCCGATGATCCCGATCCGCGGGCAGAACAATGTGCAGGGGTCGAGCGATATGGGGGCGATCCCCTTCGCCTTCACCGATTACCGGCGAGTGGACGATCCGGCGGTGCGCGCGGAGATGGCGGCGGCGTGGGGGGTGCCGGTGGAGCGGCTCGACCCCAACGTGGGGCGGAAGGTGACGGAGATCGTGGGGCAGGACTCTCCGGTGCGCGGGCTCTACATCATGGGGGAGAACCCCATCATCTCCGACCCCGATGTGGCGCACGCGGAGGAGTGGTTCCTGGGATTGGAGTTCCTGGCGGTGCAGGATCTCTTCCTGACGGAATCGGCGCGGTGTGCCGACGTGGTGCTCCCGGGGTCGAGCTTCGCCGAGAAAGATGGGACCTTCGTGAACACCGAGCGCCGGATCCAGCTCTCACGGAAGGCGGTGGAGCCGCCCGGGGAGGCGCGGGGGGACCTCGAGATCGTGCTCGAGCTCTCGCGGCGGATCGGGGTGCCGACGCCCTATGCGACGGCGGCGGAGGTGTTCGAGGAGATCGCGCGCGTGACGCCAAGCTGGCGCGGGGTCTCGCATGCAAGGTTGGCCGAGCGGGTCGGGGGCCTGCAGTACCCGGTGCCCGATGCGGCGCATGAGGGGACGCCGTTCCTCTTCGACGACCATTTCCCGACGGCGGATGGGCGGGCGCGGTTCCATCCAGTGACCTATCTCCCGCCGGCGGAGCTCCCGGACGCTGAGTACCCGTTCTTCCTGAACACCGGCCGGCAGATGTATCACTGGCATACGGGGACGATGACGCGTCGGAGCACGGCGTTGGATGCGCGGGAGAGCACGCCGACGTTGGAGCTCAATCCCGCCGATGCGGCGGCAATGGGCGTTTCGGATGGGGATGAGGTGGAGGTGCGCTCACGCCGCAACAGCGTGCGGATCCATGTGCGCTGCTCGGGGCGCGTGGCGCGTGGGCAGGTGTTCCTGCCGATGCACTACCGGGAGGCGGCGGCGAATCTGCTCACCAACCCGGCGTTGGATGGACCGTCGGGGATTCCGGAGTTCAAGGTATGCGCGGTGCAGATCGCGGCACTCGCTCCGACCGACTGATGCGCTAGCGAATCACCCCCGTCTTCACCCCGATCCGCCTGATCGCCTCGACCGCGAAGGCGAGATCCTCGCGGGTGTGCGCGGCGGAGATCTGACAGCGGAGTCGCGCGGTGCCCTGCGGGACCACCGGAAAACCGAACCCGGTGACGAAGATCCCCTCATCGAGCAAGAGCTCGCTCATGCGGATCGCATCGGCGGTCTCGCCGATGATGATCGGGACGATCGGGGTCTCGCCGGGGAGGGGATTGAACCCCGCCTCGGTGATCGCCTGCCGGAACCACTGCGCGTTCTCGCGGAGGGTGCGGACGCGCTCGGGGTGCTGCTCGATGTACTCGATGCTCGCGAGGGCGCTCGCCGCGACAGTGGGCGGGAGGGCGTTGGAGAAGAGCTGCGGGCGCGAGCGCTGCGTGAGGGTATCACAGAGCGCGGCGGGTCCCGCGACGAAGCCACCGGCGGCGCCGCCGAGTGCCTTACCCAAGGTGGAGGTGATGATGTCGACCTCACCGAGGACGCCGAAGTGCTCGGCGGTGCCTCGGCCGGTCTCGCCGAGGACACCGGTGGCGTGCGAGTCGTCCATCACGAGGATGGCGTCGTGGTCCTCGGCGATCTGGAGGAGCTGCGGGAGCTTGGCGACGCTCCCCTCCATGGAGAAGACGCCATCGGTCCAGATGATGCGACGGCGCGCGCTGACGTTGGCCCTGAGCTTGACGACGAGGTCATCGAGATCGCTGTGCGCGTAGACGGCGGTGGTGCACTTGGTGATCGCCTTCGCCAAACGGATCGAGTCGATGATCGAGGCGTGGTTGAGCGCGTCGGAGATGACGAAGTCGCCGGCCTCGACGATCGATGCGGTGAGCCCTTCGTTGGCGTTCCAGGCGGAGACGAAGCTCATCGACGCTTCCGTGCCGGCGAAGCGGGCGATGGCGGTCTCGAGCTCGCGGTGCACGGTGAAGGTGCCGCAGATGAAGCGGACGCTCCCGGTGCCGGCGCCGAACTTCTTCAGGGCGTCGATCCCCGCCTGCACGACGGCGGGTTCGTCGCAGAGCCCGAGGTAGTTGTTGGAGGAGAGGATGAGGACCTCACCGCGCCCTTCCATCTGGACGCGCGCCGCTTGGGGCGAGTCGAGGTGGTTGAGCTTCTTGTAGGTGCCGGCGGCCTTGAGGGCGTCGATGCCGGCCGTGAGGTCCTTAACGAATGCGTCGTTCATCGGTCGCTCGAGATCTCGAAGATCACCTTCCCCGCCTCCCCCGACTGAATCGCCGCGATCGCCTCGGCGTGCGCCTCCAACGGGAATCGATGTGTGATCACCGGGCGCGGATCGAACTGCCCCGCGCGCAGGAACTGCTGCATCGCGATCCAGGTGTCGTACATGCGGCGGCCGACCACACCGTACACCGTGATCCCCTTGAAGATCACCTCGGTGGCGAAGTCGACCTCCATCGGTTTGGCGGGGATCCCGAGCATCTGCACGCGGCCCCCGACGCGGACCAAGGCGAAGGCCTGATGGATGGCGGCGGGGACGCCGCTCATCTCGAGGACGACATCGACACCGAGTCCGTTGGTCGCGGCGCGGACCGCCTCGGCGGCCTTGTCGGGGGTGACGGCGCTGTGCGCCCCCATCTGCGTCGCCAGCGCCAAGCGCTTCGGGTTCACATCGCTCGCGACGATATGTGAGGCACCGGCGGCCTTCGCGATCCCGACGGCGAAGATCCCGATGGGGCCGCAACCGGTGACGAGCACCGTAGCGCCGGGGAGCTCGGTCCCGTGGAGCGCGGTGTGGAAGGCGTTCCCCATCGGGTCGTGGATCCCGCCGACGTCGAAGCCGATGTCGTCATCCAGATGCCAGACGTTGCTGGCGGGCATCGCGATGTAGTCGGCGAAGCAGCCGTCGCGATCGACGCCGATGATCTTGGTGTCGGGGCAGACGTGGGCGTTCCCGGTGCGGCAGAGGTGGCAGGTGCCGCAGACGATGTGGCCTTCGGCGGTGACGCGGTCGCCGACCTTCACGTTGGTGACGAGGGAGCCGACCTTTTCGACGACGCCAGCGAATTCGTGGCCGACGGTGAAGGGGGGCTTACAGCGCCCTTGGGCCCAGGCGTCCCACGTATGGATATGGACGTCGGTGCCGCAGACGCCGGCGGCGCGGACGCGGATCAGGACCTCGTCCTCCCGATAGGAGGGGACGGGGACGTCCTTCAGGACGAAACCGGGGGCGGCAGAGGCTTTGACGAGAGCGCGCACGCGGGAGTGGGCGAGGGGTGAAGCCTGAAAGATAAACGGGGCGCCGCGGAGTGATCCGCGGCGCCCCGTCTCACTTCCAGCAGGTCCGGCTTACGACTTCTTCGCCGCCTTCTTGGCCGGCGCCTTCTTGGCGGCGGCCTTCTTCGCGGGGGCCTTCTTCGCCGCGGACTTCTTGGCGGCGGCCTTGGCGGCGGCCCTGGCGGGTGCGGCCTTCTCGGCCGCCGCCTTCGGGGCCTCGATCACCGGCTCCTCGACGAGACCGAGGAGGAGGTTGGCCGGCATCGCGGGCTTGGCGGCGGGACGGCCACCGCGACCCGGGGCGGACCGGACCCCCATCCCACGCGGCGCCGGCGCGGAGGCGACGGGCTTCGGCGTGGCAGCGGCCTCGGCGACGGCGAGCTGATCGGCGATGCTCGCCACCCCACTCCCGATCATGACCTCGAAGGAATCGCCACGCTTGCGGAGGTCGACGATCCCGGCGTCATGCGCGTCCTTCAGGATCCGCTCGAAGAAGCGCGGCGCGAGAGACTCGGAGTCACGACCCAGGAGCTCACGCGCCTTGGCACGGACGAGCTCGGCGCCGACCGGCGACTCCTCGGAGCCGACGGCGTTGATGGCCTGCCGGACGATGTCGAAGGCCTCGTCCCGGGTGAGGCGGATCCCCTCAGCACCGATGGACGCATCGACCTTGGGAGCGCCGCCACGCGGCGGACGTGACGAGCCACGCGCGGCGGGCGTGGCGAGCGTCGCGACAGCGGTCGCCGTCGATGCGTCGGCGCCGTTCTCGCTCTCGCCACGCTCCTCGCGATCGCCCCCGCGGCCACGACCACCGCGACCCCGACGGCCACGACGACCACGCCCCTCACGCTCACCTTCGGCGCGTGGCGCACGCTCGCCGTTGGTCTCGGTGGCAGCGGGCGCCGGGGCCCCGCCCTGCGCGGGCCCGACCTCGAGCTGCCCGTTCTCGAGCTTGGTGACCTGGAGACGACCCTTGCTCGCGGCCTCGAGACAGAAGCGCGAGAACTTGGACATGCCGAGGTCCTTCTCGTCGAAGGAGGGATCGATCTCGACCATGACCTGCTTCAAGCGATCGGAGCGCATCACATCGCCGTTGCGCTGCATGCGGCCGATGGCCTCGGTCACGAGCTCCCAGGGATCCCACTTCTTGGCCGGCTGATCGTCGCCCGCCTTCATGAGGCCGGCGAGGGCATTGTATGAGTAGTACTCGTCGCAGTTCTGGACGAGGAGATCGCTCGAGCTCTCGCGGATCCCGACGCCGATCACGTACTTGCCGTACTCCTTGAGCTTGAGGACGAGCGAGGAGAAGTCGGAGTCGCCGGAGAGGAGGATGTAGGTCCCGATCTCGGGGCGGGTGAAGACGAGCTCGATGGCGTCGACCGCGAGGCGGATGTCGGTCGCGTTCTTCTTCGACGACCCGTAGGCGGGGGCGAAGATGAGATCGATCGACGACTCGCTGAGCGGGACGATGTACTGCGGATAGCGGCGCCAGTCGGCGTAGGCGCGTTGGACGGCGACCTTGCCGGAGATGATGGCGCTGCTGAGGAGGTTCCGAAGCTCCGTCTGCAGATCGGAGCGAATCCCCATCGTGACGTTGTCAAAGTCGATGAGGAGGGCGGCGTTGGGAGCGTGGGGGTGACCCGCGGTCTCCGCCTGGGGACCCCGATGGATCGGGGCGACCGCCGCGCGCACGGGGCGCGCCGACGGGTGGGACGAACGTGGTGGCATGCTGTTCCTGGCGCGGTGCGCCGATGAAGTCGCACCCCATGCCGCACCCAACTGGGCGCTGCACGCATGGGGGCTCTCGCAGGGCGACACCGTGATCTCGTCAGCGACTCGTCCGGACCCTTGGGTACCGGAAGACGCCGCTGACACAGACCCACCGCGCGTCCTGCGTCTGCAAAGTTAACCCATCTGGGGGCGCAAATGGCAGTGGGGCAGCGACTTCCATAGACTTGAAGGGGTGAGACTCCCCCGCTTCCGGACCCGACTCTTCGTGCTGCTGGCGCTGTTGGCGCTGGTGCCGTCGATCGTGCTGACGGCGGCGTGGAGCGGGATGGCGGCGCGATTGCTTCCGCTCGTAGGGGGGGTGGGGGCGTGGGAGCAGGTGGTGACCGACGGGGACGCGGCGATCACGCTGGCACGCAGCCAGCCGGGATCGGCGGCGGCCGATTCGGCGCTCGCGGCGCATGAAGTTTTACTGGCGGAGTCGCGGGTGCAGGCGCGGCGGGTGGGGTTCCTCGCGCAGCGCTCGGTGCAGGCGGTGGTGATCGTCGGGCTCGTGTTGCTGCTGGTGCTGACGGGGATCGCCTCGCGGATCGCGGGACATCTGAGCCGCCAGCTCTCGCGCCCGGTGGATGAGTTGGTGCGCTGGACGACGCGGATCGCGCAGGGGGAGCCGCTCCCCGCACCCGGGGATGAAGAAGGGCGCGGGGCGCCAGAGTTCGGGGTGCTGCGCGATGAGATGCGGCGGATGGCGCGGGAGATCGCGGCGGGGCGGGCGACGGCGATCGAGGCGGAGCGCCTCGCGGCGTTCCGCGAGTCGGCGCGCCAGGTGGCGCACGAGATCAAGAACCCGCTCACGCCGATCCGCTTCGCGATCGCGAGCCTCCGGCAGTCGACGACGCTGACGCCCAAGGAGCGCGAGGCGCTCGAGGTGCTCGACGTGGAGTCGGCGCGGCTCGATGCGATGGCGAAGCACTTCGCACAGTTCGGGCGGCTGCCCGAAGGGCCGATCGCCCCGGTGGATCTCGCCGCGCTGGTGCGAACGACGGCGCCGATGACGGTGCCGAGCGAGATCACGCTGGAGCTCGAGACCGATGCGGAGCTGGTGGTGCCTGGGCGGCACGATGCGCTGCAGCGGGCGCTGACGAACCTCCTGCTTAATGCGATCGATGCGGTACGCGCGCGTGAGGGCGACGGGGAGCGGCGGATCCTGGTACGCACGGCGCTCGTGGATGGCGCGCCGCTCCTCGCGGTGCGCGACACCGGGTGCGGGGTGGGCGCGGAGGCGCTGCCACGGATCTTCGAGCCGTACGTGACGGCGAAGACGGGGGGCACCGGGTTGGGTCTCGCGATCGTGAAGCAGACGATGCTCGCGCATGGGGGACGGGTGGAGGCGAGCAGTGTGCCGGGGGCGGGGACCGAGATCCGCTTGTGGTTCCCGCGTGCGGATGCCGCTCCGGATCGTGTGGTCGCGTCCCCTGCCCCACGAGCGAGCTGAGCGATGCCGTCGATATTGATCGTCGATGACGAACCGAACCTCCGCCGGATGGTGGGGGCGTTGCTCGATGCGGAGTCGTACGAGGTGCATGAGGCGAAGGACGTCGCGGGCGGATTGAAGCTCGCGCTCGAGGTGGAGCCTGACCTCGCGCTCCTCGATCTGATGATGCCCGGCGCAACCGATGGGCTTGAGCTCTTGGAGCGGTTGCGCGCGCACTTCCCCGACCTCCCCGTGATCATGATGTCGGGGCGCGCCGGGCTCGCCGACGCGGTCCAGGCGGCGAAGCTCGG
>Ga0222713_10001721_pt1 | contig 24124 bp, 19 predicted proteins | sample C33_649DmetaG_FD_165061 | JGI IMG/M metagenome (GOLD analysis project Ga0222713, IMG submission 165061) | Estuarine water microbial communities from San Francisco Bay, California, United States - C33_649D | ecosystem: Environmental > Aquatic > Marine > Unclassified | place: USA: California...
GTCAAGCAACCAGCCCAGGACATCGGGATCGAGAAAATTCCACTGCTCTTCCGGAGCAACGCTGGTGCCACGACGCGGACGCGACGAAATCAAGCCTTTGGCAGTCAACATCTTGATTGCTTCGCGGGTGACGCTGCGGCTGGCGGCAAACTGCTCGGAAAGCTCTGCTTCGATGGGCAAGGCCTTGGCGGCATATTCGCCGCTCACGATTGCGCGGCCCAGCTGGTCAACTATGCGCCGGGTAATGTTGCCACCATCCCCTGCTTCGATGGGCGATCCCTTGTTGGTCATGTCACTCACTGAGGCTTGCCTTCATTTTCGATTGGGAATTTCGGGCTTAGCAGTCCGACATGCCCGGTGCGAAGGATCAGGACTTTCCCTGCAAGGGGTTCGGCTTCGCGGCGCGCGGGATCCAACCCTTCGTGTGCTGTAGTCACGAAGATGTGATCGAGGTCGGGACCACCGAAGGCAAGGCACGTCGGTTGGGACACCGGGAGGTCGAACTTGCAATCAACTGTGCCATCGTCGCGGTATCGGACAACTTGCGACCCGCCCCATTCGGCGTTCCACAGGCAGCCTGCCGCATCCACCTCGGAACCGTCAGGAGCACGTCCTTCGGGCAACTCGGCAAAATTCTGCCGGTCCGTCAGCCTTGCCGAGCCAGCTTCATGATTAAAGCGCCAGATTGTTCTGCAACTTGAATCCGCGAACCATTGGGTCTTTCCATCTGCCGACCAGGCCAGGCCGTTGGAAATACCGATCCGGTCGACCAGCGATTGCATATCTCCGGCTGGCGACAGCCGGTAAAGCGCACCCTCGGCTCCGCCTGCCAAGCCAGAATCCTCAACCATCGTACCCGACCAGAAATTGCCCGACCGATCGACGCGGCCATCATTGAAGCGGATGCCGCGGTAGGTTCTTTCAGGCCTCGCCAGCCACCGGGTTTCGCCTCGGCCAGGATGGAAGAGCGCGAAGCCTGAAGCAAAGGCGCAGATTAGCCATTCGGAATCGCTGGTCAGGCCGAGCGAGCCCAGCCGTTCGGGGACCGCAACCCAGCTAGCCTTTCGGTCCTGCCAGTCCCAGAAATAGAGGCGGCTTTCCTGGATGTCTGTCCACCAGAGCCGATGGAGCCGGTCATCCCAGACCGGGCCCTCGCCCAGTGTGCAATCAACGTCGATGGTGCCTGTAAGCGTCATGCCGACTTACCACCAGGTTGCATAGAGCGCGATCAGGATGGCGACGATCGCACCGCTCGCCACGTTGAAACTGCCGGTTGTACGGTAGCTGACGCCGCTCGTGGTTATGCGGTCGCTGCCTGCGCTTGCCGGAAGGATGAAGGACAGGATTACAGCAATGGTCAGCGCCGCCAGAAACACAATCCCCATGCGGTCAATGAAGGGCAACTGCGGCATGTAGGCCTTCAGCAGATACGAAAATCCGACCGAAGAAATCGCCGCTCCCAACGCACCTGCCTCACTGGATTTTTTCCAGAACAGGCCAAGCAGGAAGATGACCGTGATGCCCGGCGTGAAGAAGCCGGAAAATTCCTGAATGAACTGGAATGCCTGGTCCGAGCCGCCCAGCAGAGGGCGCGCCGTGATGAGTGCGAGCAGCGTAGCGACAGCCGCGCTGACACGGCCGACAAGAACAAGATGCCGCTCTTGCCCGGCTTTGACTTCATGGTCCTCAACCTTGCTGTCGATCTTCCGAAACTTGGCATAGAGGTCGAGAGTGAAGATCGTGGCGATCGAGTTGATCTTCGATGCGGTCGAGGCAACCACAGCTGCCATCAGGGCTGCAAAGACGAGACCGAGCACGCCGGTCGGCAGATATTGCATCATGGTCGGATAGGCTTCATCCGGTTTGGCGAGGTCCGGCGCGAGGATGACCGCCGCGATCCCAGGTAGCACAACGATCACGGGCATAAGAAGCTTCAGGAAGGCGGCAAAGACGATCCCCTTCTGCGCTTCAGGCAAGCTCTTGGCGGCGAGCGCGCGCTGGATGATATATTGGTTGAAACCCCAATAGCTGAGGTTGGCAATCCACATTCCGCCAAGTAGCACCGAGAGGCCCGGAAGATCCTTGTAGAACGGATTATCTGGCGACAGTATCATGTCGAACTTGCCCGGAAGCTCGGTCGTCATGCGGGTGAAGCCGCCGATGATCCCGGCATCGCCGCCGATTTCACTTAGCGTGATGCCAGAGATCAGAAGTCCGCCGCACACCAGCAGCGTAACCTGGACAATGTCCGTCATCGCCACGGCCTTGAGCCCACCATAGAGCTGGTAAACCAGCGCAAATCCGCCAAGTGCGAACAAGGCTACATCCTGATCGACCCCCGCCACCTTGTTCACGGCGATCGAGCCGAGCCAGACGATCGAGGTGAGGTTTACGAAGATGTAGAGGGCGAGCCAGAAAATCGCCATGAGTGTGCGGATTCTGGTGCCATACCGCTGTTCGAGGAACTGCGGCATCGTGACAATGTCGTTTTTCAAGAAGATCGGCAGAAAGAATTTGCCAACGATCAGCAAGGTCAGGGCCGCCATCCACTCGTAGGATGCGATCGCGAGGCCGATGGCATAGCCGGACCCCGACATTCCGATGATCTGCTCTGCGGAGATATTGGCCGCAATGAGCGAGGCGCCGATCGCCCACCACGGCAGATTCTTCGAGGCCAGAAAATAGTCGGAGGAATCCTTGGTATGGCCGGCCTTCTCCCGGCTGACATAGTGCGCCAGTCCGAAGATGAATATCGCGTAGGCCGCGATTACGACGATGTCGATGGTAGCCAGTCTCATCCCTTTAACCCCCTCAAATACGCTTTGCGTGTGATATTGCATTTATATGATAAATAGACAATAGCCTTTGCGTGAGTTAGCGTGGGCGGGCGAAGGGATGGCAAAACACGAAATGACAGACCAGGAATTGAACCGGCGGCTTCCGCTTTTTGCCGTACTGCGAGGCCTGGAGCCGGAGCGAGCACTAAAAGTCGCGCGAGCTCTCGTTTCCGGGGGCTTTGAGATCCTCGAGGTGACGATGAATTCGCCCGAGCCAGTGGCCAGCATTGCAGCAATTGCTGAAGATGTTGGCGACGGTGCCTTGGTAGGTGCAGGCACTGTAACGACGACGCAGCAGATCGATTCGGTCATCGCCGCTGGCGGCCGCCTGATCGTATCCCCGCACTGCGACTTTGAGTTGATCGCCTACGCCGTCAAACAGCGCCTGACTGTTCTCCCGGGTGTTTTGACCCCGAGCGAAATGATGAGAGCAATGGATGCAGGCGCGAGCGGCCTGAAAGTGTTCCCCGCTGAACTGGTGCCACCGCGCGGCATCAAGGCAATGAAGGCTGTCTTGCCACCCGAAGTTCCCGTGTTTGTCGTCGGTGGCATTCATGCCGGGAACATGGGCGAATATTTGGCTGCCGGAGCGACCGGCTTCGGAATTGGCGGATCACTGTTCAAGCCGGGCAAGCCCCTGAGTGACATAGAGAAGGACGCCAAAGCATTGGTTGCCGCCTTCCATAACGCAAGAGAAACTGCCAAATGACGAAGCGCAAATTGGCAGCCGATCAGCTGCGCAGCAGGCAATGGTTCGACAACCCGCAAGACCCGGGCATGACTGCGCTTTACCTCGAACGCTATCTGAACTTCGGCCTCACACGCGAGGAACTGCAGTCGGGCCGGCCGATCATCGGCATTGCGCAGACTGGGTCCGACCTCGCCCCTTGTAACCGACATCATCTCGAGCTCGCGGTCCGGATCAAGGACGGCATCCGCGATGCAGGCGGCATTGCGATCGAGTTTCCGGTCCATCCGATCCAGGAAACCGGGCGCCGACCGACAGCTGCGCTCGACCGGAACCTGCAGGCGATCTCGCTGATCGAAGTGCTGCACGGCTATCCGCTCGACGGAGTCGTTCTGACTACGGGGTGCGACAAGACCACGCCCGCGCTTATCATGGGCGCAGCGAGCGTCGATCTGCCTGCAATCGCGCTTAATGTCGGGCCGATGCTGAATGGCGACTATCTAGGTCGTTGTGTTGGTTCAGGAACGGTCATCTGGGAGGCAAGGCGCGAACTGGCCGAAGGCAAGATCGATTACGAAGGCTTTATGGCCATGGCGGCAGCTTCGGCTCCTTCCGCTGGCCATTGCAATACGATGGGCACCGCCTCGACCATGAACGGTCTCGCCGAAGCTCTGGGTATGATGTTGCCCGGCTCGGCGTCGATCCCCGCGCCTTATCGCGAGCGCCAGCAGATGGCCTATGCCACTGGCAGGCGCGCGGTCGAAATGGTCTGGGAAGATCTGCGTCCCTCGGCAATCCTGACAAGAGATGCATTCATCAACGCCATTGTTACCTGTGCTGCGATCGGAGGATCAACCAACGCGCCGATCCATATCAACGCCATTGCCGCGCATGCGGGTGTCCCCGTTACCATTGACGATTGGCAGGAATATGGGGCCAAGGTGCCCCAACTGGTCAATTGTCAGCCGGTTGGCAGCTACCTGTGTGAGGAGTATCACAAGGCAGGCGGGGTTCCTGCCGTGATGGCCGAACTGGACCGGGCCGGAATTCTGCGCGGGCAGGCGCTTACGGTAACCGGCAAGACAGCGTCCGAAAATTGTTCGGACAAGGCCAGCCTTGCACCTGATGTCATCAGGTCGCTTGGCAACCCCGTGCGCGAAGCGGCGGGCTTCATCGTCTTGTCGGGCAATCTGTTCCGCTCGGCCGTGATGAAGGTCAGCGCGATCAGCGCGGATTTCAGCGCACGGTACCTATCGAACCGGGATGATCCTCTCGCATTCGTGGCCCGCGCCATCGTGTTTGATGGGCCCGAAGACTATCACGCCCGGATCGAAGACCCCGCATTGCAGATCGATGGCGACTGCATCCTGATCATGCGCGGAGCCGGACCAATCGGCTATCCGGGCTCGGCCGAAGTGGTCAACATGCAAGCTCCCGCCTACCTACTTGCCAAGGGGATCAACGAGCTGCCGACAATGGGTGACGGGCGCCAAAGCGGGACCTCAGGCGCGCCTTCGATCCTCAATGTGTCCCCCGAAGCTGCGGCCGGGGGCGGTCTTGCTATCCTGCGTACCGGCGACAGAATCAGGATCGACCTGGGTAAGCGCCAGGTCGACGTCCTACTAGATGAAGAAGAAATCGCTGACCGGGTCGCCGCTCAGTCCTATGCCGTTCCGGACAATCAGACGTTCTGGCAGCAACTCTATCGGCAGAACGTCAACAGTCTGGAAGAAGGTGCGACATTCCCGGCGATGACCGAATACACCGCTATCTCGTCAAAGACGCCGCGCCATTCTCACTAGAGTCAATGGCGCTAGGCTCAGCGTCTTACGTCCAACTGGCCTGATTGCAGAGATTCAATATCTGCCGCGCTGGCACGAAGGAAATCGCCGCTGACGCCATGGCACCATTGCGCGGCCGCGGTTGCAAATGCGACTGTCTGCCTGCGATCCATGCCGCTTGCGAGGCCATGCAACAGACCGGCCGCGAAAGCGTCGCCGGTCCCGATCCGGTCGACGATCCCGTCGAGCATCAGGGTGTCGCTTGCGGCCAAACCTTGCCGGTCTGCCAGGAGACCCGTGAGACGATGGCGGGATGCTGTTTCAACGATACGTCTGGTTGCAGCAATAGCCTGAGTCGCCGAAGAAACGGCGAACAGCGCATCTGCGGCAGCCAAAAATCCGGTTTCAGGATCATCATGATCGAAGCTTTGTCCGAGCATCATCCCGATCGCCCTGCGCCCCGCCAGAACAAGATCCGCTTGGCGGGATAGCTCAAGAAATATTCCAGCCGCTTCTGCTTCTCGCCCGAGCCATAGGGAGGGGCGAAAATTGCAGTCAAACGCGACTTTCACCCCGATCTTGCGGGCGCAGGCCATAGATTGGCGCAATGCCGAAAGCGCCCCGTCGCCGAGCGCTGCTGTGATTCCGCCAACAAAGAGCCAATCTGCTTCCGCGAAGATTCCCGGCCAATCGAATGCTGCCGGATCCAGCTTGGCAAAGACCGAATCGGCCCGATCATAAATTATCTCCGCCGGGCGAGACATCGCTCCGGGGGTCAAAAAATACAGTCCCATACGGCCCGGAAGGCTCTTGATGTCATCCGTCTGGACACCAAAGCGCGCCAGTTCACCTTTGGCAGCGTCCCCGATCCGATTGTCCGGCAGTAGCGAGACCATGCGGGTCCGGTGTCCGAACCCGTTCAATCCGACAGCGACATTGGCTTCGGCACCACAAAAGGTCGCATCCAATTTGCCCTCCTGCATGAGCAGCGCAGGCGATTGCGCCGCGAGGCGCAAAAGAACCTCACCAAAACAGACAAATGTGGCCACTGCCGCTACACCTTCCTCATGCGATCTTCCCAATGCTTATTTATATGATAAATGTGCGATAGCAAGCTGGGGAAGCAATCTGCTAGGTAATATCCATGGAGTTCCCGTTAAACCGCCAGATTGGCTATGCCTCAGGCAATTTCGGGAAAAGCCTGCTCTGGACTTCCCTCGACTATCTGCTCTTGTTCTATCTGACAGAGGTGGCGGGCCTCCCAGTCGCCTGGGCTGGGGTAATCATCCTGGTCTCCTTACTGTGGGATGCAGCAATCAATCCATTTATCGGCTATTGGATTGACCGCCGGGCTAGCCGAGGCCGAGATTACCGCCCCTTTCTGAGATGGGCACCGATCGCATCAGGATGTGGGTTCGTCGCGCTTTTCTGGCTCCCCTCGGACCAGTCTCATGTCAACGCCGCCTATCTGCTGGTGGCCCTGTTCGGCTTTCGAACAGCTTACGCCTTGCTCGACGTCCCGCACAACGCGTTGCTGGCACATATGCCGGTGAGTTCTGCAATGCGCATGCGCTTGGCAGGCATGCGATTCTTCTTCTCGTCACTGGGTGGCCTCGTCGTCGCAGTAACCGTTGCCCCCCAATTCGCAGAGGATGCCAGCCCATCTACCAGAGACGCGCTTCTGAGCATGTCGATGGTCGCGGCTGTCCTGCTCTGCCTGACCGTCTGGCAAAGCTTGCGCCCCTCGCGCGAAGCCATTGTCGAAAGGGACCATGCTTCCGCGCCGCTTAGTCCGTCCATATTCATGACTGCGATCTTCCGGAGTGAGGCAGCGCTCCTCTACCTTGTCCTCGCGGGGCTGTTTGCGACTACAACACCCCTTTTCGCAAAAATTCTCCCCTATTACCTCTCATATGTAACCAGCAATTCAACCTCGCTAGCGTCCCTTCTCACAGCGCTGACTGTGGGCCAAATCGTGGCGTTGCCAGTGTGGACAGCGCTGCTGTCGCGTTTTCAACCCGCCTTGATTGGAACAGTCGCACTTTCAGGTCTGGCATTCTCCCTACTTGTTCAAGTTCCGGCCATGGAAATCCAGTCCGCACTGACTGTGCTGGTGACGGCTTCGGTAGGCTTCTTTCTGAGCGGTGCAGTCCAGGTGATCTGGGGTCTGTCCGGAGATGTCGCCGATCGAATTGCGTCCAAGACAGGTATGCGGGTTGATGGCGGAGTCCTCGCCTTTCTCACCCTGGTTCAAAAAGCTGCGCTAGGTCTTGGTGCGATCACTGCTGGCATCGCGCTCGAAGCGAGTGGCTTTGAGTCAGGCGCACAGCAGAGCGACATGACCGCTCGCATGATCCAGATTTTCGCCATGTTTGTGCCCGCGTTCGGCGCGATTGCTGCTGCCCTGATCCTTACGCGGCTCTGCAAAGCACTCGGTCAGAAATAGAGATGCTCCAAAGGCATCGAAGCTGCGCCGAACAGCGTAGCCTCGCCGGGAGCTTCGGCGGGCAGAAGTTCAGGAACCGGACGGCGAACGCCCCACCGAGGTGAACTGTAAAACTCGATTTCGGGAATGACTCGCTCCGCAAGTGCGCGAGGCATTAAACCGCCCAATACGATCGCCTCGGTGTCGAGAATGGCAGAGCAGGCGGAGGCAACAAGAGATAACGAATCTTTCACTTTGGCGATCCAGTCATCAATACCCGGCCAGTCTGGATCGAAGCGGGTGATGAGCGCGTGTACCGACTCCAACTCGATCCCCCGCAGGGACAGGCAATGACGCAACGATTCCAGATTGGGGTGCGCATAGAAGTTATACGGTAGGATGCCCGCAAACTCTCCGCTGTTACCAAATCGGCCACCCATTGGCTTGCCGTCAACGATTACGCCTCCGCCGAAACCAGTCGAAAAATAGAGGTATGCAAAATTGCGGAGGCGTCGGCCCACGCCGAGCGCTGCCTCCCCTATTGCTGCGGCATTACCGTCATTGTCAGCCCAGGTGGGAAGTCCAAGTCGCTCTCCGACAACGCTTTGGACATCCGTTTCCATCCAGTGTTTCAGCGGCTGGGGCGGGTTGAACAGGCGCTGCGGGCCCATGAAATAGCCTGTCATGGCCACTCCCGCTCCGACCAACATCGAACGATCAAGGCCCTTACTCGCCAGAAGCAAGTCAATCTGTCGGTCAATGGCTACCAAGACATCGTCGATTGCCATGCCCGCAACAGGCTCGCTTTCACGGCCATGGAGATTGCCTGCAAGGTCAATAAGTCCAGTCGCGACCGAGTCCGCCATGATCGATATTCCGATCGCGTGCAGGCCGTTATCCTTGAGTAATAGGACGGGGCTTGGCTTGCCTCGTCGACCCTCCGAGTCAGGTGCCCCTATCTCCAGCAAATTTCTGTCTGCCAATCCAGCGACGATGCGCGAGATGCTCTGTTGCGTAATCTCTAACTGGCGCGTCAGACGCGATTGTGTGCAGCCGGGGTTCTGACGCACGTAACGAAGCACATCGCGCTCACCGGGTGTCAATCTCGTATCAGTTTCGGGCATCCAGATCCTGTCGTTAGGCCGATCTCGCTACATCGCTCATTGATCCCCTATCGCGACCCAAGCTCCTTAGCAATGTCACACTCAATGGGTGAATTTTGTCGCTAGCGTTTGTGATCGATCAGCGCCGCAGCGCCTAGAGTTGGCTTAAGGCAATTTATATTATAATTGACAGTCATCATTATGACGCATAACGCGTGAAAAAACGAACCAAAGGAGAGGGCTATGATTCGCATTTTTCACACACGCTCACGCATGCTCGCGACGGCTGCGATTGCCGCAGTAGCGATTTCAACCGCTGCGCACGCTCAAGACCAAAATGGTGCTGCGGATGAGCAGGCAACTGACGAAATCATCGTCACCGGCCAGGCCTTGGCTAACAAGCGAGCGATCGATGCGAAGCGCGACGCGATCGGGATCGTCGATGCGGTTGCGGCCGACGACATCGGCAATCTGCCGGACTTCAACGCGGGCGATGCGCTTCGTCGCGTCACCGGCGTGAACGTCCTGACCTATCAGGGTGAGCCGCGGTTTATCACCATTCGCGGATTGAACGCGGATTACATCAATTCCACGGTCGACGGTTTCCAGGTTGCCAGTCCCGATCCGGGCGGTCGGAAGTTGTTCACCGAAGTTCTCCCCTCGAGCCTTGCGGGTCGCATCGAGGTGCAGAAGACTGGTGCCCCTGATCTTGATGGGCATGCGGTTGCCGGGGCGATCAACTTTGTGTCGCGTGATTTGAAGTCGCTCGGTGGCTCGTCGGTGATCATCACCGGCCGGGCTGGCAAATACTTCCAACCCAGCAACGTCGGTGGCGATACCTTCTCCGGACAGGCGGATATCATTGCGGGAACCAGCTTTGGCAACGACGATCAGTTCGAACTCGTTGTCTCAGGCGCATACTGGAAGCGCGGGCTTTGGGTGCCGCAGATCGAAAGCGGCGGCCAGCGCTTCTTCTTCAACGCGGACGGATCCCGCAACACCACGCCCTATGCCGGGAACGGATATGGCGTGCCGCAGGAGCGCCGCTGGTATATCTACGACAATGACCGCACCCGGTTCGGCGGTTCCGGCCAGTTGAAGTGGGATGCCGGATCCGGGCTCGTGACCACGCTCAATGGCTACTACTACAATCAGAAGGAACTCTCCGATCGTTACGAAACGACGGCGCAGGCCCAGGCTTCAACTCGCGTCCTCAATCAGACGGCTACGACGGGCCGCCTGACCAACGTTCTGCAACTCGCCCAGTTGGGTCAGTTCGAGTTTGAGCGCCAGATGTTCGGCACCAACCTGACCAATGTCTTTGAGGTCAGCGATACGTCAAAGTTCAACTTCGCTCTTGGCTGGAGCGGCGCAAAACTCCGCAATCCGCAGCGGTGGGATATTTTCCAGCGGACTGGTCTTGCCTTCGACTACGATGACAGCGGTGCTTTCCCAGTCTGGTCTGCCGTCGACCCGACGGTCAACGATGCCTCGACTTACCCCCTGCTCCGCCATCGCGAAGAAGAGGAGGCGATGAATGCGAGCCTGTACGAAGCGCGACTGGACTATGAGCATGGAGATGCCCGGGACGGCTTCAGTTTCAAGACAGGCTTCAAGTATGTGCATAATGACCGTGAGGTCACCTTTACGCGAACGGACTTCACGGGGCCGACGTATCGATTGAATACGGTATTGTCCTCGCTTCAGCGCTGCCCCTTTGGCTGCAGGGGTAACGATTACTTCTACATGGACCCGGCAGCTAGCGATGCCGCATTCAATGCCGTCCGCGGGACTGCGGTGGCAACACTTGACCAGGCAGCTACCTTTGGCGGGACATACGGTATCAAGGAAGACGTTTTTGGTGGCTACCTCCTTGGCCGGTACGCCAGCGACAGCCTGTCCGTCGTGGCCGGTCTGCGTTATGAAAAGGCCGATATCAGGTCGCAAGGCTTCCGGCGCGTCAATGGCGTGTATACGCCGGTAACCGGCAGTGCAGACTATGATCACTGGCTGCCATCAGTCACGATGGTTTACAATGCCTCCCCGGATATCAAGCTGCGTGCAGCCTATGCACGCACGATCGGCCGGCCTCGCTTTGCCGATGCTGCTACCCGGGGTGAAGTTCTCAACGACACCGGAACGCAGGTCAGCCTGACCCGCAGCAACCCGAACCTTCGTCCGCGGCTTTCAGACGGCTTCGACGTGAGCGGTGAGTGGTACCTCGATGGAGGAGCTGGCATTCTCAACGTCGGCCTGTTCTACAAGCGTATCAAGGGCGAGATCTTCACCTACGGGGCACTCGAGAATCTTGAGATCAATGGCGTCACCCGCAGTGTCCTCGTGACACAGGCGCGCAATTCCGACGATCCGGTCACGGTCAAGGGCATCGAGCTCGGCTTTACCAAGCAGATCCCGTTCGCTCCGGGCTTCAGCGTTTCAGCCAACGCGACCTTGCTGGATGTGGATTTCCCCGTCACCTTGGGCGATCTGACTGTCATCAAGGCGAAGGGTCTGCCTGAACAGGCAAACCGGCTGTTCAACGTCTCGCTGCTCTATGACAAGGGGCCTGTGCACGCTCGCATTGCCTGGAACCACACCGGCGTATTGTGGGATACGCGTTTCAGCAACTTCACCAACGCAAACGAGTTCTATCGGAACCGTTTCCAGCCGGTGATCAACAGCATCGACCTGCAGTTGCGCTACGACATTTCCGACGCTGTTTCGGTAACGCTCGAAGCCCAGAACATTACCGACGAAGGTCTGGGCCAGAATATCGGTCGTGAGCAGGAGTTCCGGCTCGCCACGATCGACTATGCGCCTGCTGTGATGATTGGCGCCTCGGTCAAGTTCTGAACCATAAAAGCGAGTAAATACAATGAACGGCAACCTTGGGCGTAGAGAAATGCTTGGACTGGTCGGTGCAACCGGTGCCGCGCTTGCAGCGTCACCAGCACTGGCCCGGAAGGGAACCAGCTTTACGTCCGAGGTTGGCCGAAAGTTTTATGCAGATGGGCGTGTGCACCCGTTCCGCGGGAACACAATCATATGTCATGTGGACCAGCAGGGGCCCAACAGCGTCTTGTTCGAGGTCCTGCTTGATCTGTATCGACGGATGCCAAGCCTTGGATTCGCCCACAAGATCACCGCGTTGCCTCCTTCAAGCTACCATATGACGATTTTTGGCGGAGCCAACCATCCTGAGCGCAAGCCGGGGCTTTGGCCAAAGTCGATCCCATTCGACACTCCAATCGAAGAATGCACCCGGATATTGGGTGAGCGGATTGCAAGTGCCAAGCTCGGCCGGCTCGCTCCGATCCGGATGCGCGTTGATCTGTCCGACCCAACGGACCGTGAGACACCGTTTACCATTCGCTTGCTTCCCGTAGACGACGCTGAAAACAGCCGGCTTAGGGCTCTGCGGAACGCGTTTTCGGAATTACTCGAGATCAGGTCGCCAAGCCACGATTCCTATCGTTTTCACGTCACGCTTGCCTATCTCATCCAGACACTGAATCCTGCTGAGCTCCGCGAGTTTCACGCCGCCTACAAGGCCCAGCACGCTGAAGTGGCCAAACGCTGTCCTGTAATCGAATTCGGACAGCCCGAATATTGCTCGCTTGAAGACATGTTCCACTTCAAACGCCTGTTCTTTGTCTGAGAAGTTCCCGCCGCAGTTGCTGCCGCGATCTGCCTTTGCCTCAAGCAACAGGATCGGACGCGGCGGAGCATGAGGCGATGACCCCAAAATCGGTTTTGGCACTGTCGCTTATGAAAGCTGTTGCGGCTTGCCTGATTTTGGCACGGCTGCTGGTTGCGGACCATGCGGTCGCTGCATCAGAGGTCTGGAATCGTGCCTGGACAGCAAGTCTGTGGCAAGGGAATGAGGGGCAGGTCCTAAAGACTGAAAATCAGACAATCCGGATGCAAATTCGCATAGGAAGCGGCGGAAAGTCCGTCCGCTTGCGCCTGGCAAATGATTTTGGGCAGGCGGCTGTTGCGATTGGCGCAGTTACAGTAGTCAATCAAGCTGGACGCCGTGTCCAAGCCGTATTCGCAGGTGAAAAAGCTGCAAGCATTCCGGCGGGCGGCATTCTCGTAAGTGATCCGGTCAAAATTCCGGTCGAAGCTTTTGAGCTGCTTACAATATCGATCTATCTTCCGGGGCAATCCGTAGTCGATGACCTCCATGTGGATCGCGCGAACAGACTCGAGGTTTCCGAGCAGGGTGATTTCACGCACCATTCTGAGTGGCTGCCGCAATCAACCTCGGAGTATCGCCCCTTGCTCGCCGGTATCGACGTTTTGGGAAGTCGGCGCCCCATCGTCGTGGCATTCGGCGACTCGATTACAGATGCGCCTTGGTGTTCGCATACAGACCAAAAGCCTTGCCGATGGAGTGAAGTGTTGGGAAGGCGTCTGGCTTTGACCCGGCGGCCGCACATCGTCGTTAACCAGGGGATTAGCGGCAATCGCGTGCTTACCAAAGCCGGCGGCCACAGCGCTCTGGCCCGCTTTGACCGTGATGTGCTGAGCATTCCAGGTGTCACCCATCTGGTGTTGCTGATCGGCATCAACGACATTGCCAGTTTTCAGCAAACAGGGATCACCTCGCGTGATATCGTCGAAGGTCTTCGCCAACTGGCGTTTCGAGCAAGAGAGCACGACATAAAGGTTACGGCCCTGACGCTCTTGCCGTTCAAAGGCTCCAAATTCTTCAGCCAGGACACAGACAAGCTTCGCCAAGACGTCAACGCTTGGATCGTGTCCTCGCAAGTTTTCGATTACGTTGTCAGGATAGATCGCGACATGGCTGATCCGGTCGATCACGGTCGTCTAAAAGATATGCTCCAAAGCGGGGATGGCCTGCATCCTAGCGAACTCGGGCAACGAGTAATCGGAGAAGCTATACCTCTCGGAATTTTCAATCAGTAAGGTGTGGGGATCTATTCGGCGTAAAATCGAGGCGCAGTTAGGTCCGCATATCCCGACCAACCAGCGGCACATTCAAAATTGAAATGTCATTCCACGGAGGACACAGGCCCAAAGAGAAAGCCAGCATGCGCGTTTGATTAATCGCGTGACGAACTGATCAATCAGGTTCAACTGCAACTGCTGATCCCGAGTGCCGTCAAAAGTGATAGCGACCGTCAGCCCGTAAGATCGATGCCGGTTACTGCCAGTCGGATCTCATGGTTCATTCGCACTTCCATCTCGGCCGCCCTGGCCTGCAATCGCGCAATGACAGCGGCAAAGTCCATCCTGGCTCCTGTCTCCGGACAATCCCAATGTCGGGTCTTGTTCATCGTAACGAGCAGGCATCCCGCCCGACAATTGTCGTGCTGCATATACTGGCCGACCAACTGCTCTTCGAGCGCCTTCCCGAGATCGGCTATCGAATAGCCATTGTTGGCGAGTTTCATCTCGATCACGGCCTGGGCCCTTGAACGAACGGACAGAAGGCGAATGTCCGTCTCCTTGTCGTTGACCACCAGCGCCTCGCGGTCGACCCGATAGACGCCGTTCTCGCGCTCCTGCAGCCGCTTCGCGAACCAGACCTGCATGTCCTTTTCGAGATTGATTGCCGCGAGGATCGGACGCTCCGAATATTCGTGCGCGGCAATGTCGTGCTGGAGATCGGCCAGGCGGTCCATCATCAGGCGGAACATGCCGTTGCGATCGGCCGGCGGCGCCTCGCCATAACTCTCGACCTGGGCGATGTCGGCATCCGCCTGCGCCGGGCCTTCCGCTTCGCTCGCGGCCTTCTCACGCGCAAGCTGGTCGAGGCGGTCCTTGAAGTGCGCGAAAAAGGGGTCCGCGCGCATTGCCTGCTTGACCGCCCAGGCTTCAGGGCCGGTGCGGGACAGCAACGCGCCCAGCAGGGCGCTGCGGCCATGTTGGGCCTCGTCCCGCGCCGTAGGGCTATAGACACCGGTGCCAGCCCGCTCGATGTCATCCTCCAGGCGGATTTGGGCATAGGCCAATCGCACAAGCCGCAGAAGCAACGGCGGAGTAAACCGAGAATCGGACAGGTCCGGACAGAAGCGTGCACTGCGCCGATCACTGAAAGCAGCGAACAGATTGACGCTGAGCTCGTAGCGCGCCTGGGCCGTTTGCGTCTGAACAAGGCGCTCCAGCGCGGGGATTGCCTCTTCTGGCGCAGTGCTGAGCAGAAGCATAAGCCAAAGCAGAACAAATGGGCTGCCCGGGTCGTCCTCCAGGCGGCGACGGGCAAGGTCGAGTAAGGTGGTCTTGTCACCCGAACAGCGAAGCAGATAGTCGATCGCCCGTTCGATGTGATCATAGATGCGGGGCTGCTCGTGTTCGCCGTCAAAGCCCGCAGGCGTCACGGATAGCCATTCCCGCACGCGGGGAGCGAAGAACTCCATTACGCGGTGATCGGCACGGGAAAAATCCGCGAGCAGACCGGGAAAGGCAAAGCTGGCTGCATCGTCGAGTTGTGCGGAGAGTTCCTGCCCAAGCGTCCGGTCCACCACATCGGGATGGTGCACGATGAGCTGGGTCAGCCAGGGCGGCACGCCGTCCATCTCTTCGGGTGCCAGCCGGGCCGCAAGCTCGGCCTCGTCGGGGGGCAGGCTGCTCGCCCAGTCAGGATCTTCCGCTTCAGCATAGACGCCAGCCAGTGCATGAACCCAATGGCTCCACACGCTGTTGCGCTCCCCTTCGGCGCGCTCGCTGCGAAGCGGCACTTTGACAGTCCGCCAATAGCTGCAGAATGCAGCTCGTACCTTGTCAGCGATGCCCTCGTTGAAGTGCTCCGTGATCGTTGAGCGATTCCAGTGTGCGCGCCAACCGCGATCTTGGGGATCGCGTTCGAGCACCTGGGCAAAATCCCAGACCACCTGCCTGTTCTTGGTTTCCGCAAAATAGCCGTCGGGATCGCTCAGGACCTTGTTGCGCCAAGTGACCCAGGTCTCGATGTTCGCCTGCTCTTCCGCCTTGCGCTTTTCGCCTTCCTTCTTCCATTTGGCTTCCTGGGCTTCATAGGACTTATCGCGTTTAGCTGGCGCGAGCCGCTCCTCTAGCTTTTCTGCCCAAGTCGGCTCCGAGCGCGCGACTTCGCGCAGAGCGTTGACCCGGCTCCCGTCCAACTCGCCGTCCCTTCTGATCAGCCACAGCGCATCCCAGAAAGCAGCAGCCCGTGTCTTCCGTTCGATCGTCTCGTCACGGCAGATTGCAACCAGCCAGTCGAAATCATTATTGTCGAGCTGTGCGACAAGAGTGCTATGCGTCAGGTTCGCGCCAAACTCGTCGTCACCCCGTGACGGGATGTGAGAAGCGCAGAACAGGCCTTCCGCCACATAGGTGTCCGTGCGCCAGGAACGCGGCCCCTGATGGAACCGCCGGACGAGATCGGCACCGGGCTTTTCATCCCCATATTCATGACCGCGCAAACGTGTTGCGAGGACAGCTGCATTGATCAGGTCCCGCTCTGGCGGGGCTTTGCCTTTGAGCTCTGCCAGGCACAACGTGGCCAGCGCGGACGCGAGATGGCTGTAGCGGCTGACAAAATGCGGCCAGTTGTCGCTGCGTTCGATGCTGGCTTCCATCAGGCTGTTGATTACCGCTGAGAGTTGACCCGGGATTTTCATCGAGAAGTGACCCGGGTAGTTGTTATGTCCCGCGATGCGGGGCTTGGGTCAAGCGGGTAATTTTTCCTTTCGTGTTTTGGGGGTGGCAGAGCTTGCACGGAACCGGAAGCTGTCGTTGCCGGTCTCGAGGATGTGGCAATGGTGCGTGAGCCGGTCCAGGAGGGCGGTGGTCATTTTTGCGTCGCCGAACACGTCTGCCCATTCGGAGAAGCTGAGGTTAGTCGTGATAACGACGCTGGTGCGTTCGTAGAGTTTGCTCAGCAGGTGGAACAGCAGCGCCCCGCCGGACGGGCTGAACGGTAAGTAGCCCAACTCGTCGAGGATGACGAGGTCGAGACGCAGCAGGCGTTCGGCAAGCTGGCCGGCCTTGTTCATGGCTTTTTCCTGCTCAAGCGCGTTGACCAGATCGACCGTGGAGAAGAACCGCACCTTTTTGCGGTGATGCTCGACCGCCTGGACGCCCAGAGCTGTTGCGATGTGCGTTTTACCCGTGCCGGGGCCGCCCAAGGCCACGACATTATGCGCGCCATCGATAAACTCGCCGCGATGGAGTTGGCGTACCAATGCCTCATTTACCTCGCTGGATGCAAAGTCGAACCCGGCCAGATCCTTGTAAGCCGGGAACCGTGCCGCCTTGATCTGGTAAGCGATGGACCGGACCTCGCGTTCGGACATCTCTGCCTTGAGCAGCTGGGAGAGGATCGGCACGGCGGCCTTGAACGCGGGCGCTCCCTGTTCGATCAGCTCCCCGACAGCCTGAGCCATGCCATACATCTTGAGGCCGCGTAACATGACCTCGACGGCAGCGCTTGCCGGATCATGACGCCCAAGACCGCTCATGCGCGCAGCTCCCGCAGGTTATCGTAGCGGCCGACATCGGCACGCGGCTCCTGTGTAAGACGCAGGGCCTGCGGCGCGTCAATCGGTGCAACCGGCGGTGCCTTGCCGTCGGTCAGCCGGTGCAGGATGTTGAGAACGTGCGTCTTGGTCGGCACGCCTCCCTCCAGCGCGAGCTCGACGGCGCACAACACCGCCTGTTCGTCATGTTGGAGGACCAGCGATAATATCTCGACCATCTCACGGTCACCACCGACACGCTTGAGAAGATGGCCTTGCAACTGGCGGAACGCATCGGGCATATCGATGAACGGCGCGCCGTTGCGTAATGCACCGGGCTTGCGCTGGATTACTGCCAGATAGTGTCGCCAGTCATAGACGATCCTTCCCGGCAGATGATGCGATCGCGCGATGATCCGGCCATGCTCGCACAAGACCCGTCCCTCGGCGGCAATGACGATCCGGTCCGGGTAAATCCGTAAGGACACAGGCCGGTTGGCAAAGGATGCCGGCACAGAGTAGCGGTTGCGTTCGAACGTCACCAGGCAGGTGGGAGATACCCGCTTGGTGTGCTCGACAAAGCCGTCAAAGGGACGGCCTAGCGGCATCAGACTGGTAACCTCTTCGGCGTGGACATCGGCAACAGTGCCGAACAAGCTGCCGTGCTGGATATGGCTCCATTGCATTATGCACTGCACCTCAAGCCATGCATTGAGCGTCTCGAGATCGGGGAAGCTGGGCATCGGCTGCCACAAGCGGCGGCGCGCATCCTGCACGTTCTTCTCAACCTGCCCCTTCTCCCAACCCGATGCAGGGTTACAAAACTCCGGCTCGAACAGGTAATGACTAGCCATCGCCGCGAAGCGCGCATTTATCTGCCGCGCTTTGCCTGAACCGATCCGATCAACTGCGGTCTTCATGTTATCGAAGATCCCGCGCTGGGGCACACCACCCAGTACACGGAAGGCTTGGGTCAGCGCATCGAACAGCATCTCGTGGGTCTGGAGCATGTATGCCCGAACGGTGAAGGCCCGGCTGTGTGACAACTTGGTATGCGCAACCTGCAGCTTGGTCTGCTTGCCCGCAATGATCGCCCAGTCCTCGCTCCAGTCGAACTGGAACGCCTCTCCTGGCGCAAACACCAGCGGCACGAATGTACCGCGTCCGCTGGTCTGGGCGTCCCGTTGCCTGTCCGTCTTCCATGCCCGCACGAACGCTGCGACACGGCCATAACCACCGTCAAAGCCAAGGGACACCAGGTCCGCATGCATCTGCTTGGCAGACCGCTTCTGCTTGCGGGACTTGGTCGCGTCTATCCGCAGCCAACCGGTCAGCTTCTCGGCAAACGGGTCCAGCTTGCTGGGTCGGTCAGGAACCTTGAACTTCGGCTCGACCGTGTGCTCACGCAAATACTTGCGGATCGTGTTCCGCGACAAACCAGTGCGCCGCTCAATCTCACGGATCGCCATCCCTTCACGAAAATGCCAGCGCCGGATTACGCTCAATAATGCCATATAGATCACTCCATGTTGCCTCCAAACCTGCGTCCAGAGGTGGTTCAAACATGGGTCAGTTCTCGACGGAAATTTATATCCCTCCCGGGTCAACTCTCAGCGGTAATCAACAACTTTGGTCTCGACGCTGCTGGGTGTGGGTTCCGAGTTCGGCTCGGGCAGTGATGGCGATCTCGCCCGCGCGATTCGGCGCGGGACGCAGGACAGCGTCAATCGTGCCGGTGAGCAGATCGTCAGCCGTGAACTCAATGTCCGGCCGACGCTTACCATCCGTCCGGGATTTCCGGTGCGAGTGCTGGTTACACGCGATCTGGTGCTGGGAGGCGAACGATGACCCGGCTGAAACTGTCAGATCTTGCCGATGAAAAGCCGGTGCGGCTCACGGTTGAATTGTCGGCGCGGCTACACCGCGAGTTGCTGGCCTATGGGGCGGCGCTCAATGGCGGAGATGCCAAGGGTGCGCCGCCGCCTGAACGGCTGATCCCGCCGATGATCGAGCGGTTTATCGCGACCGACCGAAGCTACGCCAAAGGGCGACGCTCCGCTTAGCCGGGATAGCGTTCCTCGATCAACTTGAAGAACCGTTTGAGCGCCGGGTTGTCGTTATCCGCGCGCCAGTAGAGCGCGTATTCTAGGCGGGCGGGACCGTTTGCGTCGTAGATTTCACGGAAGTGGAGATCCTGCCAGGGTACGCCTTGGGACGCCTCGGTGGCAACAGAGATGAATCGCCTGGCGGCGATCATGCTCAGGACGCTCTCCTGGCTTGTATCCTGGTAGATCACGGCGGGTCGGAAGCCTTGCTCGGTCAAACGTGCCGATATCAGGTTGCCCAGAATTGGGCCTATTCCGTTATTGGACACGACGAAGACCTCGCGTCGGAGGTCTTGCCAGTAAATTCGGTCCCTTGAGAGCAGATCGCTATCCCCGAGAAGCGCCGCGAACAGACGCTCAGACCAAAGTGGTCTTGAATGGACGCCTTCCTCGCTGAGCCCGATCGGAGCGACGCCAACATCCATCGTCTGCGATTGTAGGCCATGGATGATCTTCTCGGGGCTGCCTTCGATCCCGTCGAACTGCACTTCGGGAAATTTGCCGAGATATTCGGAGAAAATCAGCTTCAGATTGCCCGACATGAGCGAGGAGCAATAGCCAACCGCTATGCGACCGCGCAGCCCGTAGCTGACGTTGCGCGCGGTGGTCTGCAGATTTTCGACATCAGTGACGATCCGGCGCGCCTGCTCGATGAACACTCTGCCGTTTTCGGTCACCTCGGCTCCACGTGTGGTCCGCTCGAACAGTTTGATACCCAGACGGATCTCGAGGTCCTTTACCCTCCGGCTCAAGGTCGATTGCTTCATGTTCATTTTTGCCGCAGCACGCGCGAAGCTCTGGCTGTCAGCGGTCAGAACCGCATAACGGAGTTGGCGAAGTTCGATTGACACCGACTGTGTCAGCGACGCAAACCGAAAGCGCCCATGATGATATCGAAGATCGAGCTCTGCTCGATCACGCCCCTTGCTCGCTCGGAGCCTTGCCCTGTTGCATAGAGCGGAACATCTTCGCCGCCGTGGGTTTCGGATGGAGTGTGGGTGCCGTTGAAGGTGTCACCGGTCGGCACCAGTGCCTGCTGCGGTGCTTTGGGGTCGGTCGCAGGCGCTGGACGCGGCCAACTCGTGATAGCGCCGGGGCCATTCTGATAGCCAAGTGTAGTGTAAGGCTGTCCGTCGAGCGCGCGGATGGGCTTGCCAGTCGGATCACCGCGATCATCATTGCCCATGGCTAGTCCCAAGATGGGGTTGCCGCGTGTGGGGTACCCGGCGATGGTGAAGACATGGCTGTGATCTGCGGTAACCAGGATCAGGGTGTTTGACAGATCGACTTTGCTTAGGGCCAATTGGACGGCCCGGGCGAACTCCTGCGTTTCCGACAAGGCATAGGCAGCCTTTCCGTCATGGTGGCCGTGATCGATCCGGCCGCCCTCGACCATCAGGAAGTAACCGTCGGGATCCTTCGCCAGCCGGTCGATCGCCGCACCAGTCATTTCGCTAAGCGTCGGTTCGACGGAATTTGAAGGTCGGTCGAGTATGTAGGACATGTGGCTCACGGCAAAGAGGCCGAGCAGCGGACGCCCGTCACTGGGGGCGTTTGCCAGCTCTGCGCTGGTCGTCACAAAATGACCGTTTTGAGCGCGGCGCCACGCAGCGATCAGGTCTGCTTTGTCATCCAGACGTTTGCCGCCTTTGGCTTTGCCAAAAAATTCCCGGCTGCCGCCACCCAGCGCGACCGAGAACGGGAAGTTAACGAGCTGGGCAGCAATGTCGGTGCAGCCTTTGCCTCGCTCTGATTCAGGGATGCTAGCATCGCTCTCCCAGTCGCGGTCTGGGGAGTGGGCATAGACCGCGGCCGGCGTCGCATGCGTGATCCGTGCCGTTGAAACGATTCCGATCGCCCTGCCGCGGGCATGCAATTGTTCGGCAGCGGTTGGCAGTCGATTGGCGAGGCCCTCGCTGCAATCGCCAATGTGCGCGGCCGGGCCCACTCCGATCGCGCCCGCGCGCGTCTTCATCCCCGTGTTCATTGCCGTCGCCGTTCCAGCGCTGTCGGGAACCTGCTGGTTGCTGTTGTAGGTCTTTACCAGGGCAATGTTGGGAAAATGCTCGAAAGAGAGAAGATTCTCTTCGCCTGTTTCGCCGCGCGACTGGCCATCATAGATGCGCGCTGCCGTAACCGTCGAGATCCCCATCCCGTCGCCGATGAACAGGATCACGTTTTTGGCCTTGGGGGCTTCCTGCAACGCTTGTGGTGCGTTGATCTGCGCCTGAATTGGCATGGTCAGCGAAAGCGATATTCCGGCAACAGCAAGTGCCCAGCGGCCAATAGGGGAAGTGATCATCGCGCGTCCCTCTACTTGCCAGCGGCCCGGTTGCGGCCAATCACGGGATATTGCTCGACCTCGTAAACTGCTCCGTTCACCGGTGCCGACTTGTCAGAGAGCCAGAAAACCGCGTGCTCTGCCACTTCATGCGGGAGCAAAAGTGAACCTCGCGGCGCACCGGCCTTGTCGATGTTTTCGTGCCAATCATCGGGCGATCCCATTTGCCGCTGGGTCTCGATCTCGCCTTCAGTCAATGTCCAGCCGACATTGAGCTGGTTGACCCTTACTCGCTCCGCGCCGTGGGTATCGGCAAGATTGCGGGTCATTGTCATCATGGCTCCCTTGGACATCGAATAGATGAGGATCATGTCAGCGCCGCAATAGGCATTGATTGAACCGATATTGACGATAGTCGCGGGCCGCTTCTGCGCGCGTGCATGATGGATCAACGCCTGGGATAGCATCAGCGGCGCACGCACATTGATATGGAAAACGGGGTCGAACTGCGACATCACCTCGGTATCGATAGTGCTGCGCGGAAATATGCCCGCATTGTTCACGAGGGCATCGACCTGCCCGAAGCGGCGCACGGTTGCATCGACGATCATCCGTGCCGCTGAGGGATCAGCAAGGTCGCAGGCGATAAAGGCTGCGCTCTCTCCCAGTTCACCAACCATGTCTGCCAGGAGCGGTTCATCCCGGCCGTGCAGCATGACCTGTGCATCGTCGCGGATCGCCGCGCGCGCGATGGCCGCCCCGATCCCCGACGAGGCCCCGGTTACGATGATCGTCCTGCCGCTCAGCACGCCGGTCATGAGAAATTCTCCGTAGTGAATGTGTAGATTGTTCGAGACCTGAATGGTCGGTCAGGCGAGACGAGCTCGACTGGAAACACTGGCTGGTTGACCGCATCGGGGTAGCCTTGCGTTTCAAGGCTCAGTCCGCTGCCAGGGCCGTAACTCGCGTCATCCTTGGCCGAGGCGACGTCGAGAAAACCGCCGGTATACAGGTGAATGCAGGGGCGATCGGTCTCCACGCTGAGCCGGCGTCCTGAACGGCGACTTGTGAGCACAGCAACTTCGCGCAATCGTCCTACTGGTGCGTCGACTATGAAGTTCTGGTCGAAGCCGCCGCCGAATGAGATCGGTTGCGCAGCAATCCGCCTTGGGAGTGCGAAATCGAATGGTGTGCCCGATACGCGCTCAACCGCCCCGGTGGGTATCATTGACTGGTCGGTGAGCGTCCGCCGCGTGGCATGCAACTGAAGTTCGTGATCGGAGATGCTGCCGGCGTCGTGACCATCGAGATTGAAATAGGCATGAAGTGTCGGGTTGAACGGTGTCTCGCGGTCTGCGATTGCTGAAAATTCGACAACCAGCCTTGCTGGCGGCTCCAGCCAATAACTGAGCGAAGCTTCGATGCAGCCGGGATAGCCTTGATCGCCCTCGTCGCTTTGTAGGCTGAAGGTAATGGACGGGGTCCCGTCTTTTGCAATCGCGTGAGTCCACAGGCGGTGCGAAAAACCGCAAAGGCCACCGTGGAGGTGGTGTTCACCATTGTTCCGGGTCAGACGATAAGTACGGTTGCGGAGCGTGAAACTGGCCTGGCTGATGCGTCCCGCGATCCGGCCAATCGCCGCGCCAAGATAGCCGCAATCATGCTTCATCTGCGCAGCATCGCGATATCCGAGCGCGATATCGGCGAAGCTACCGCTCCGGTCACGGCAGTTCAGATGTTGGAGTGCCGCGCCGAAATCGGTAACGCCCACGGAAAACCCATTGGCGAGCGCCAGCTCGAACAGCAGGGTCTCTTGTCCGCATGGGGTCTTCCCGAAGGGGCGCGACCGGACTCCCATCACGGCTTTCCAGGCATCCTGCCGCCTGCGTCGCGGGCACGCTCGATTAACATGGCCGCTTCGTTCAAGAGATCTTGCGTCGCGCTGACCGCGCGAACGGCATCGCCGACCAGAATTGCATTGGCTATTGCGCGGTGAGCTTCGATGTCCGCCGCCTGCACCCCTTTTTCGAGGTCGGTCAGCTGAATGCTGAAGCGGAGTGCTGTCTCCACTAGATCCCGGCACTGGATCATGAACCGGTTCCCGCTCGCATGCAGGATCGCGACATGGAACTCGATGTCCGCTGCCAGTGTCGCTTCGCGATCCGTCGGATCCTGTCGCTCCATCCTGTCAATGGCCGCTTCGATTGCATCGAGCGATGCCCGGTCGCCGCGGCGAATCGCCAGAAGCGCCGCCTTGGGTTCGATGGCGCTTCGGAATGCAGTGAATTCGCTCAACAGCTCGAGCGAAAACCCGCGGTCAAGCAACCAGCGCAGGACATCGGGATCGAGAAAATTCCACTGCTCTTCCGGAGCAACGCTGGTGCCACGACGCGGACGCGACGAAATCAAGCCTTTGGCAGTCAACATCTTGATTGCTTCGCGGGTGACGCTGCGGCT
>Ga0222713_10001722_pt1 | contig 24121 bp, 52 predicted proteins | sample C33_649DmetaG_FD_165061 | JGI IMG/M metagenome (GOLD analysis project Ga0222713, IMG submission 165061) | Estuarine water microbial communities from San Francisco Bay, California, United States - C33_649D | ecosystem: Environmental > Aquatic > Marine > Unclassified | place: USA: California...
GGGGACTTGAAGTCGCCATCAAGGACCCAGTATCGATAGGCCTGGGAAGGACCAAATTCACCACCAATCTTGTGGCTGGTGTAGATGGCGTGAAGATCCTGGTCAGTGAACTTATAGGTCATCTTCTTCTTCCTCTTCGTTGAAGAACTCGGTAAGAACTTCTTGAGCATATTGCTTGACGTCACGCTCGGACAGTTCGCCCAACAAATCCTGAACCAATTGTTTGGGGTCTAGGATTCCCTCGTCCATCATATCTAGGATGGCGATGGTGTAGGCTCGGGTCTTGCTTTCGTCTACTTGCATGATGTACTCCTTAGGCTTTGTCTTCTTCAAGAAGGTCGGGATAGGCCTCGCGAACCTCAGTCGCCAATTCCTGGTCGGTATAGGCCAGGAGACTCTCGGTCAATGCCGTAAAAGCAATCTCACATATAGTCCCCATGTCCATGCCGTCAATAAGACGGGAAACGTAGGATTCAATCAGGTCGAGCTTTTCTTGCGAGTGCATGTTCATTCCTTTATTCAACTGATGAGTAATTCTACACTTTATGATAAAATATGTACACCGGTTAGCGATTCGCCAGTTCATGCTCCAGGGTAACCTGGGCCTGGTACTCCAGGTCTATAATCTTGAACCTGAGATCGGTATGGTACTTATTCAGGTCCTTGATGCGTTGCTCCGTCTGAAGCACCTCTTCGTATAGGTCATCGAGTTGCTCTTGGAGTTGCAAATAGCTGGGGTTATACATGTAGTCAGTCGCAGTGACGCTTTTCATCGGTCATTCCCCTTGTGCTTCGTCTTGCGATTGTACTTCGTCCGGTCCCGTTGCACCTTGTGTCGGAACAGGCTGCCGGTGCAGTAGAGCTCAGTGGCTCGCATACGTTTTGGCTTGGTCATCTGGTGTTTCCTTTTTGAGTATAGGAGTATAGTATACTTCCTATGATTTAATGTACTCCTTAAGTGAAGTCGTGGCCTTCGCAGTAGGCCGCATTCTGTGTGTTCTCCCACTGCTGAATGTTCTCTTCAAACTCATTGGCACGGTCACGTTCCTGCAGCTCAGTGGACAGAGCGTACATCAAGCCTTCCAATTCCTGCTCGGTCATCTCGCCCATGTGGCAGCCGATGGCATACATCGCGATGGGGAGGTACTTGCTGGCGTCGCCTTGAATGTCCATGATGCGAGCCGGTTCAAGAGTGTACTGTTTGCGCATGGTTCTTTCTCCTTACTTAACTTCTTGGTAACCGGCAGTGTCCAGGATGGTGAGCACCTCCGCAGGAACTCGCCATCGACCACCATTGAATTGACCTTCGACGTTCACGGTGACGTTTAACTTGCCGATCTTGATGATGTGCCCGGTCATCTCACGACCGTACCTGATGTTGTAAAAGCTGACGTGGTCGCCGATCTCGTAAGTCCGAGCCTGCTTGGCGCGAAGCATCTTAATCATGCGAATGGCCTGGTGATTTACTTCCATCAATTCGTCAATCGTCAGACCGGAGAGGTTCACTTTGCTCATGTTGATTCCTTTATTCATTTGATGTAGCAATTCTACACTTTATGATTAAATAAGTACACCATTCAGGTCATCAGTCGTCAGACCAATTTGACCCAGGGCCTGTTCGGCCAAAGAGGATTCACGATCAAACGCTTCCACTTCCCAGGGAAGGGCGCGATAAGCCTTGTACCCATTACGGACTTCTATAGGCTTATTGTTCCAGTAACGGACCCAACGTCCATTGGACACTTGCGTAATGAGTCTTCCCTGGTGATATTGTTCGGCATGAACCAATTCATGCGCCAGGGTGGTGACAGCAACCGACAGGGGTAACCGGCAATCGAGTTCAACCATGCGTTGGTTCGACCAGTATTGACCATTCTTGGAGCGCTTGCGAATGGCAGTCACACTAAACGTGGTATCCTGGTGATAGTTGAGGATCTTACGGAATTCAGGTTCCATAAGCTTGATGAGTTCCGCAATCGGGTAAGAGGTCTTGAAGTGACCATGCCATGCAGTATTCGACATCAGGATTCGTGGGGAAGAATTGAACAGTTTGTTCATTTCGCATCACCTTTTTCATATTGTGAAGCAATTCTACACTTTATGATAAAATAAGTACACCAGCCCCAGGTGACCCAGGGCTGGTGAAGGCCAGGTTAACGCTGGCGGAACTGAGTCACCTTGGTAATCTCCTTCCAACGCTGCGGGTGAGCGCGGTAGGTGTCGGCCAGCTTGATGACCATGCGCAGGGTCAGTTCGCGAAGCATCAGGTGATTCTCGAACAAGAAGTCAAGAATCTGCTTTTCTTCACCAGGGTTGATGCCACGGTCACGGAGCATACCCTGGGCCACGACCTGCTTGATGCGAATTAGGTAATCGCGGACTGACTTCATGCCGGTGTCGATGTAGTGAGCCCGGCTAATCATGGCCTCAAAGTGGTCCTTAAGGCGGTGACCGGATTCGACCGACCAATCAAAGTCAAAGTTGGTGATGAAGATGACCGTGCCTTCGAAGTTGAAGGACCAAGGAAGGGGCGAGCCCTCATCGTCTGTCATACGAGTCTCGGCACCCCAGCAAATTCGACGACGCTCGGTGGTGTCGCATGCAGCTTTGAGCAGGTTAAGAGCGTCAGTATCAAAGAACACGCTGTCGCAATCATCGAAGACCACTACGTTACCAGGCTTGCGGTAGTTGTAGAGAGTCTTATACAGACCAGTAGGACGCATGAAACCTTTGACAATGACCGTCTTCTTGCCGGCCGGGTCATAGTCGTTGACTGCCTTTTCAATGGTGAAGGACTTACCCAGGCCAGCGGGGCCTGAGACGATGAGGGCACGCGTGGTGCCGTTGCAGGCCGAGTTGGCCATGATGTCGATGATGTCGAAGCGGTCCTTGAGCTTCTTGTCAATCTGTTCGTCGGTTTCGCGAGTGGCCAACTCGACTGGAGCCGACATGCGAGCCGCAGAAAAAGCGGTGGTGACAGGACCGTTCTTGTTCATGTTACGATGACCGTTCTTGGGTACGCCGCGGGGCATAGGATGTCTCCGGTGTTTGATTATGAAGCTATACTATACTTTAAAAGAATTAATGTACACCACCTGGTGGTGTGTTACCACACCACCTCAGGCATCGCCAGGAACTTATCAATAGAACCATAGGCGAGACCCAGGGAATAGTCCAGATACTGATTGTCACCACCTGTCTGGTGAGCATCATGCAACCACCGGACCGTGGTTGCACGGTCAATGCGATTGTCGTCCATCATGCGTTTCACCATGTGGTCAAACTCCACCCACGCCTTCGCCTGTTCTTCAAGACGTTCACGCTCACGCTGGTCGGCAGTGCGGCACAGGAAGTCCCACTCGACCTGACGCTCCTCATTCGTCGCCGCTTGCAACCACTCGTAATAGTAGTTCCCTGGGCGACGGCCATAGGCGTCCTTATGCAGGTCGCTGAATGAGCCGGGGTCGTAGGTGTAGGTGGTTTCCATGTCGATTCCTTTATTCATTTGATGTAGCAATTCTACACTTTATGATTAAATAAGTACACCAGTTTATGTGGACTTTTTCGCCCAGGGACAATGCGTGTCCCATAGTGCGTCAACTTGAGAACCAAAGCCCAGGTCTTTCAACTCGTTCATCTTGACCGACAATGCGTCGGCCGCCTCAAGACCGCGTTGCCATACGCCGTGGTCGTCGCTGTACGCGTAGTACCAATCGTGGAAGACCATGCGTTCTTCCAACTCCGTCAGCATCATGTCAATCTCTGCCATTCTACCCATGTGTATCTCCTCTTAGATATTCATCCATTCTTGCTGGTCGTCCCACTGACGAGCCAGTTCGTTGTCAAGCTCCGACATCATCTGGTCCCAGGTGAGTAGGCTTTCCCACCCGCCTTCGCGAACGTACCTGGACCAAAGAGACATGACTTCATCTTTTTTCATGGTGACTCCAACTCAACAATATGTTGCTATTCTATATTTTATGAACAAATATGTACACCAGCCTGGTGTTCGAGAATCACCAGTCTTCGCGTCCCTGGGCTAAGAACCATAAATGCATTACATAACCTATTGATTTATAATGGTGAAATGTCAGAAACCTGGTGATTCTTAGCTCTTACCGGGTTACCACCCTGGTGATGGGGTGAAATGCGAGCCACGCATCTAAGTTATTGATAGTCCGTAAAAAAAACCCTGGGAAATCAATGGGTTAGTTCAGTCGTAGTTGGATGTTTTGAACCAGGGTCCTGGTGATGGAATCAAAGATGACTACGACGTAGGCCTTTTTCAAGGACATAAGTAAGAACGTTTAATTCACGAATCAACTCATATGGAAGCGCTGTGCACTTTGTAGCGTTGTTTTGGATATGCATAATGAACTTAACACATACGTCTACGATTGACTGATTATCTGATCTGCATTGCTTTATCAGCGCGTCCATCTGTAAGACTTCCATGCCATACTTGTCCATCTCGTCCAGTATGTCACCTATTGAGCGGTGCTTTTCTTGAAGTTGTTTCTTAGGTTTGAATTCAATCACATTATTCATATTATCTCCATTACATGCGTATAGGCAGGACATACACAGGCAGGACCAGCGTTAGGCAGGACCAGACCATAATTTTCTTACTCGTTCCCATTCTTTACGGTCACAGTCATGACCAAGAGGCTTCCACATACCTTGTGGATTGTGCATCCGTTCCCTGTCATCATTTTCAAATTCTTCTTCAAGTTCTCGTTCAATAAGAGTCCTAACATTAGGCGAAAACTTATCCCAATTAGCGATAATCCAATTAGCGCATTCACCAACGATGTAAGTCATTCGCCCGAGGCAGTATCTAAAAGCAGAAGTCGCCATCAGCCCGTTCATACCCCATGCTTCTTCAAGAGTCAATTCTGGTTTAATCTTTTTCACTTTTTATCCTTTGGGATTGCAATTATTACACATTCTTGATCTCTGGGTAAAGATTTTTCACATTCCCCTAGGGCATGTGCTGCTCGCGTGAATGTTCCCGGCTTAAATGCAAGGGTCAAAACAACAATTAATGTACCAGTAACAAAACCGCCAAAAAACATATCCACTTCTTTCATATCAAAGTCCTCGATTAATCACTTCAAGCATAAATTTAATTCGACCGGAGCAATTCCATCGGTCAGAGATATATTCCATCCGACCCATTACAACATTTGGTTTTTCAATAATGTCTAGGTAATACGCATTGGCTTCAGTTAGTTCAGGATCAGTCTTACGAAACCATTCTAATCTTTTTAGCATATGCTTCTTACACTTCTGAAAATGATTCAGTTTACCATCACGCATAAACCTTTTGAAGGCTAGATTGATATTACGATCAATCTCTTGTGGTCTCATTCTTCAATTCCAAAATGTTCTTTAATTCGCTCACCGATAACAGACACTCCAGTTACATTTGAATGGTTAGCAAGATCAATACATTCCTGCAAAAGTAACTCGGCAAACTTTGCATAGGCTGCTCTACATTCCTCAGAACTCATTGCCCTAGGATACGGTCTTCCATTCCAATCAACGTATAACTCAGCCTGTACAGCCAATTCTAGAATTCGGTCGTTCATTCTTTAATCCTCGTTTCAATTTATAAGTCAATTGTAATCTATAAATTAAAATAAGTAAACAACTTTATTCCTCTCCGATCTCTTCAACACGATGACAAGTATTACATCGAGTTTTCAGCCAACCATCATTAATGATCTTGCCTTTGTTACCACAGAGTTCACAGATCTTTCCGCTCATAGATTCAGCCATTGCAATCATTCCATCAGTATAGTCATTACCACCATAGATATAAAATCTAAGTGTTCCATACTTTTCTTTGACCTGAAGAGCGACGACTTCAGGAATATCAGGAGTATATTTAATTTGATTCTGAATCACAGCACAGAGTGTGGATATAATATCATACCATCCGTCGCCACATTCAAAACCAAATGCTAAGGCAGTTTCTTTAGGCGACCCGTTTCTTCGAGCAAAGATTTTAGGAAAGTCTTCGCACAATTGTTTATCTAACTCAGGGTTCATTTTTTATTCTCCGAATCAAATTGTTTTTGCCACACCCAATTGCATAATTGCCATATCATTTCAGATACTGGGTATGCTATAATCAATATGCCTAAAATAATAAACCAATCTGAATTGATCATGTTTCAGAATCTTGTAAAATTTGTGTAAAGTATACCATAAGATTATCTTTAGCAGCGTCAAATGCTTCAGATCTATTATATACTTTTTCATCAATTCCAGCAACGGCAGTAGCATAATCACCAAGAGTGTCTAACGTATCTTGAGCCATTGTTCTAGCACCTTGGATGAATGCCGCCTCAAGCCAACCACGCATCAGTTTATTTCTACTTGCCGAGGACAATGCTGGATTTGTTAGAATCGACCTAACATCATCATAGAATCTTTCAGACCTCAACGAAAAGCCTTCTGACTCGTTAAAGTAATTCAAGAATGCCTTATTAAAATCAATTCGTTCGCTCATAGATTCTTCACTTTCTGTTTAATATCTTGCTGACCATCGTAAAAAGCCATTTCAGCAACTTTTTGCATTCGTTGAAAAAGATGATGTGCCATACCAAAGTGTGTTAGTTCTACTTCAAGTCTTTCGCATTCAAGAACAGTGAATACGGCCACACCATTCTCTACTTCCTGAGAGCCCTTCCATTCGAATTTGACATATTCAGGTATCATATTTCAATCTCTCCAGTTGCTCTTCAATGTTACGCCGTGCTTCGTTATAACCACAAGTATATACTCTTTCAAATAATAAGTAAAATACTTCAGCAATATCTTTGTGCATTCCACCTTGAATCATTCCTTGAATGGCAGCCTCTATTACTTCTTGTTTGTAATCGTAATCCATTATGGTCTCCATTCAAGTTTAATACACTGCCAACCATTCCGCTTTGCCCACCACATATAATACACTGCTTTCAATACACTTTCACCGCAATATATTTGTAGCCATTTATAATCACCATCAATTGGACCATCCCAAACATTAATTTCATATGTGTATCCCATTTTATTCAACTCCAAAATGTTTCTTTAATTTTATCAAGCATAATCATCTTTAATCCATCCTAATAGTGTCCATTGTACAACATTATAAACGCTACCGAATGTGTGGTGTTCTCGTGGCCCGATAAATTGCAAAGGATTCATCACATCATCTAATTTTACGCCATGTTCCTTTAAGAAGGAAATAAATTCTTGTTTATCATGAAAATATCCAATGGTTGGTTTAGAAGATGCGAGTTCACTACCAAAGTGATACACATCTCTCCACTTCTCAATATCTCGTGGAATAAACGTAATCATTTTTTGATAAAACTCCAATTACAATTATCATTTTGCCTTTGCCATTGTGATTCCTCAATTGCTTGCTTAATATATTCTTTTTCGTAATTTTTTGAAAAGTACTCAATGATATCTTCATTACTCAATTGAAACTGGAAACCCTGTTTTTCATAAACACGATTCCTCAGTTCGTGCTCGGCAATAAAATTTTCAACTTCTTCTACCAACTTATTAAAATTTTCTGGTTTCATTCGTTAACTCCAAAATGTTCTTTTAGTTCATCACACGCCATTATACTTTGATCTTCACAATTGTTCAAGATGCCCATTCGAGTAATACGGGTAATACTTTCTTGAATAATCAACTCGGCAAACTTTTCCAAATCATCAAATTGAACCCAATCGCCTCGCTCTGATGGTTCCATTGATCCATCCATATCCTGATCAAACCGGGTTACAGTTTTGACAAGTTCTTTCATTCGTTCGTTCATTCTTCAACTCCAAAGTGTTTTTCTAATTTCTCAAGGGTTTTATACCATTTAGGATAATTTGCAAAGTCTTCGTGCATCTCCGTCTCAATAAATTTAATTGCTTCACGAATGCAATATAGTCCAAAAAGATGCACCTCATCTTCTTCTGCATTACCTGAGATAAAATAATGTCGAGGAGTTTCTAGCTCAACATAATTAAGAAGATTTGCATTCAATGCAAGTTTACGAATTCGTTCATTCATTATGATCCTCTTAATCTAAAGATTGTTTTACAGAGTTTTTGATTCAACTCAGACACCTTGGCTTCCAGTTCTTCAATTCTGTTAGCAGCTTCAGCGATACAAGCATTCGCTACACCATCATCAGACTGAACATCTTCTGATAAGATTCGAAGTGCTTTGATGAGAGTCTTTGAATTATTTTTCATTAATTACTCCATTTAAAGTACACTACTTGACGACAGAATCGCCAGACACCTCGTCATCGCCAGACACCTTGGCATTGCCAGACACATTGGCATAGCCATACACCTGGGCATCACCAGACACCAAGACTTTGCCATACACCCAGGCATTACCAGACACCTTGGCACTGCCAGACACCAAGGCATTGCCGGCAATGCCGGCATTACCATACACCTGGGCTTTGCCAAACACCAAGGCATTACAAGTCACCAGGGCATTGCCATACACCAAGGCATTACCAGTCACCAGGGTTTTGCCAGACACCTTGGCATTGTCAGTCACCAAGGCATAGCCAGACACCAAGGCATTGTCAGACACACCGGCATCACCAAGCACCTTGGCATTGCCAAACACCTTGGCATTGCCATACACCAAGGCATTGCCAGACACCTTGGCATCACCAAACACCAAGGCATCACCAAACACCTTGGCATTGTCATACACCTCGGCATAGCCATACACAGTGGCATCTGGTCCAACAAAGGCAGTGTCAGACACTGTGGCCGTATCAGCAACCCAGCCACCACCGTTTGAATGTTGGTGGGCAGCTACCAAGCCATTGCCGTCTTGAAAGTCGTAAGTAGTCATTTGAGTATCCATCTTTTATTTGATGAGTTTATTGTATAATAGTTATGAATAAAAGTAAATTATTATTTTTTCATCCAAGAAGGTTCAAACCAATCGAGAGTCGTCTTAAAAGCAAGAAGACGGTTTTCAATCTCTATAATATCTTTCTCACGGTCGCTGGTAAAGACGCCAAAAGAATTAGTACCAGCATTACGATTGTCTAACTCCATTTCAAGCAACGCAATAGTGTCTTTGAGTTCATCGACTACAATTTGACTTACTTGGTCTTCAAACAATGTGATTGTTACTTCCATCTTAATCTCCTATTCATTACAGATACCGCAGCAATCAGAGTCGCCACAGAGAGGGTCTAGTTCTTGATGAGTCTTAGAAAGCTCTTCTAAAGTTTTTTCTTTGTAATCAATCTTCTGGACAAAATCAAACTTCTGTTCATCAGTCCAATTTTTAAGATAGTCATTGTCTTCATCAAACATCTTAAGGTATTCATCATCATTGATTTCGCGAACAGAAGAGATTACCTCGTCAACATGATATTGCGAGAATTCATCAAAGTTAATATCTCCTAGGCGTGACACAACTTCATCAGTAGCATGAGTAGCTTCCTTGGCTTCTACCACATAACGAATGCGATGGATGCTAATGGTCTCAACCATATATTTGTTCATATGCCAATAACCTCTTCTTCTTGATTCTTCAAGAGTTCTTGTTTGATATGCAAATGCCAACGAATTCGTGAATCCCAATCAAGGCGAACACGAGCAGCTGTAATGATAATTACTAAGGCAACCAATAGGTCTACCCAAGCAATGAACCATGTTTTAAGGTTATTCATCTTCTTCTTGTTCCCAATAGCGACAATAAAAGTGTTCGCCATATGATTCAATCAGTCCCTGGGGATAACCACATGAAACTAACCAATCAGTAAATGCGGTTATGCTTCCAGTTGGGCGAGCAGTTTTAAGTGCTTCCATCACTTTCTGGGGGATAGCCCTGGGAAACCCATATTGCCAACCGCTCGGCGGATCACATATCGTTACTTTAGCCATCTTACACCTTTCATATTAATAAGTAAATAGGTGCTGGTTACAGTATCCAGCGTCATCACAGTCTGATTGCCTCACTGACGTGAGTAGCTGTATGACTGATTGGTTGAAGAAGCGTGGTTTAAGAATGTAGGCACAGAACCATTTCTGGTGGCATTTATGGAACATACTTGGTTTCCACAATGCCTTTCTTTTGAGAGTGCGGGCGATCAACTCCGACAAGACTCTCATTCCTACATTCTTCCTGAGATATTTCTCGCGTCACCGATACACCACAAGGTCTCGGTGCGTGTCCTTGACGGGACGTCCCTGTCCCGTTTCGTCTATTAAAGACTCGTCAGAAGGACTATGCAGCTTCTGCCATCTGTACTGCAAGCTCAAGAGCATCAGCCTTAACCTTCTTGCCTTGACCAAACCAAGCAGAAGTCAGTCGGTTATCCTGACTACGACCAAGCTTGTGGTCGATCATGTAGGTGACGGCGTTAAAGGCTTGCCAATAACTTCCTTCAGCAAATGTTGCACCAGGTTGAGTATGAATCACATCAAGAGCTTTAGAAGCCGAGATGCTCATCTCCTTCTTCTTCTCAGGTCCACCGGTCACAGGGAAGACAGTCTTGAAGTACTCGACCAGCTTAGGAGCAGTATAACGCTTACCTCCAAGGAACTGAGCCATCTCGCGATAAGTGGCCAACTTCTCCTTCGCAACACCAAGAGTTTCCTTCACCATATCACCATCAAACTGGCGACGATGAGAGACCTTCACAAAGTTCTTACTCGTGGTGTTCAAGCTAAGAGTAAGAGTGTTGTTGCACACCACACGAATTGGTGTGAAGCGAACATCGATACTCCAACCATAACGATGCGGATTGCTAAAGAGCAGGTAACTATCGACCTGGTCACCCTTAAAGAGTTCAAAGCCATCGTTCACCTTAGCAAGAGCCCACACCAACTGGCCGTTACGTAGCGACCCTGCAGTGTGCATCTCCATGTCGCCATTCGCCACAAAGTCGTGGAAGAACTCGAACGCTTCATGATTCTGGAGCACGTTCCAATCGTCAGACACTACGTCCAAGATGGAGTCGTCAGAGTCACGAACAAGAGCAGAACGGCCGACCGCAACACGTTCACCAGCCACTTCAGCGTAAGCAGGAACCTTACGAACCGTCCAATCGAGACCAGCCTTTTCAAGCATCTGCGTAGGATGCAGATCGGCAGGAACTCGAACACCAAGACCATGCCAAGGCACTTCACCAGCGTAAGCCATCGTTTCAACCATATGAGACATAATATATTCTCCAGTGTTATTTAATAATTACAAGTAGATAGTAATGTATTTATGATTTAATGTCAACCAGTCAAAGAAAACACAATATCAGCAAGTTCGTCACCCTTTACATTGATAAAGGTTCTAAACTTCTTGCTAAAGTTTAGAGGATTCAGCATAATGACTTCATTAGTCCCATGTTTAACATAAGCAACAAGTCGGTCATTCTTTAAGACATAAGTATGATTGGCAGAATTCCAATCACGAGTTGTCTCGCGAAGAACTTCCAACTTGGTGCCGGTTTGAATGTTTAATGTAGTATTCATCATGAGTATATATTACATTAAATCATAAAATATGTACACTACTTTTCAAAACTTTTTTCTTAGGTCTAAACCCAGGGACCCATGGTGATTTAAGCAAGAGTCCAAACGTCTCCATCTTCAACAAAGTATGGGCTATCTATGAATTGAGGAGGAACAATGTTAACGTTCTCTTCTTTCTTAAAGTTAAGAAGATTCATGTTGGTGAGTTCACCCTCTGGTGTTTGTTTAAACCTTTTTAAACCTGCACTTATGTTTCTTTTTGCTTGTTCGGTTACAGGAGTCTGGTTCTTGCGAATGTACCCGCACTCCATGCTACAGCAATCCCAACGCTTCTTATGAAGCTTACTGCAAATTGGGCATTTCTTTTCTTTATATCTGTCTTTTTTTATTTCTTTCATGCAAGTATACGTACTGGCAGGACATGCTAGGCAGGACCTGTGGGTTGAACATTTATAAATAGACATGAGTATTTATTACGAGACAACTATGGACGAATTATTAAAATTTGTAACCGATGTTGGCTTTCCTATCGCCGCATGTAGTATCTGCGGCTATTTTATTTTCTTGACTTTACGATTCATCCTTGATGACGTTTCTGGTTCCATTAAAGGTCTGTCTGGCATTATTCAGGCACTAAATAATAGAGTTAAGACCATGAACCACGACGTCATTCGCATTGACACTCTTATCTCTAATGCACTCGGTATCAAACCGGATATTGATAGGATAGCTCGCTCAGACGGTAAAGAAGATACCAGAAAAGATTGAGGAGATTTGGATGAATTACGTCGATTATATTTGGCACTTGACCGAGAACTGTATCATACCAGACAAAGAATTAAACACTGACGAATTAAAATGGGAAGTGGGTGATGTCTGGGTTGTATTTGAACATGATGGTAAAAAATCATTACACAAAGCACCGTTCAAATACAAAGAAAAAGAAAATGATAGAGAACTTATCAGAAGCGATTAATAAATACGGATTCCCCATAATAGCCGCAGGTGGTTGTGGTTATATGATTTATTTTGTGTGGAAATGGGCTACTGAAACAGTCAAGCCTATACTCAGTGACGCACAATCTACTCTTATCGCTCTTATAGATAGAGTGCGAATGTTAGATAATGATTTGATCCGACTTAATCAAAAGGTAAATGTTACCTTAACGATAAGGGATAAAAATGAATCGTCTAAGCCTAACAATACTTCTTCTGATAGCAAGTAACTGCCAAGGAACAGAACTAGACTTCTCGTTTAAGTCTCCTTCATTCTCTGGTATAGGCTATTCATCTCATATTCAGACGATAGAGAATACCGAGAACTCAAGAAAAGAAGCAATCAAGGCAAAGCATCAAGCCGAAATTGATAAAACAGCTGCTGATTATAAGAACACTAATCTTCAGAAATTCTTGAATAACTTTGAATCAAGGGTCTATGCTCAGTTGTCTACTCAGTTAGTCAATTCATTATTTGGTGAGAATCCTCAAGACAAAGGAACGATTGAGCTTGAGGGTAACACCATCAACTACATCAAGACTGGTGATACGATAAGTCTTACTGTGCGCGCTGAAGATGGTAGCGTGACACAGATTGAGATTCCAGTTGGGCAGTTTAAATTCTGATGAAGTGGGTATGGATACTCATATTTGGCGTAATCATAATGTCTTTATCAGGCTGTGCTTTCCCTGTGTATCCATTGAAGTATACACACGATGAGCCAAAGGTTCTTAAGCCAACATATACTAAGATGATTCCTGAGCCTAAGAATGGTAAAGTCATCGTAGCAGTTTATGCGTTTACTGATAAGACTGGTCAACGTAAAGACAGTGGTATGGTTGCTAAGCTATCTTCTGCTGTGACTCAAGGCGCAGAGTCTATACTGATCAAGTCATTGCAAGAAGTAGGTGACAGACATTGGTTTAGAGTTGTAGAAAGAGTTGGGCTTGACAATCTATTAAAAGAACGTCAACTCATTCGTTCGTCAAGAGAAGAAGTAAAAGATGATTCCGAATTAAGACCCATCATATATGCTGGAATGTTGATTGAGGGTTCTATTGTAGCTTATGATACAAATGTAAAGACAGGTGGTATAGGTGCAAGATGGTTAGGAGTAGGACCAAGCACACAATACCAAGAAGATTTAGTGACGGTTTCGATTAGAGCAATCTCTGTTCAGACTGGTGAGATACTGATGACGATCAATGCACAAAAGTCTGTACTCAGTGTTGCAACGAACGTCTCTACTTTTAAGTTTTTAGAACAAGGCACCGCCAATCTTGAAGCAGAAGTAGGTGTCACATCAAACGAACCGGGACTCTATTGTTTACAAAGAGCAATTGAAACAGCAATAGAAGAAATGGTATACGAAGGAAAGAAACTCGGAGTCTGGGACTTCAAATAGGGAGAAAGAGATGAAAAGGTCTATCGCATTGATTATGTCAATGATGATATCTTATATGGCGTTTGCTGTAGACAGCGGAGGCAATTCTGTCTACATCGATCAAACAAATGCTGACAACTCAACAGTTACAATTACACAGACTGGTTCTGGTAACAATATCGGTGATCCTGATGATGGTGTTACACCAGCATTCGTTATGGATGGTAACAACCTAGATATTACTATGACTCAGAATGGTATGAATAATGATATCGTAGGCAACCTTATTGGTGGAGACACAACTGCTGTTATTACTCAAGACGGTAGCTTAAACTACCTTAAGACCACTCAAGGTTCTTTTGGTACTCTCAATGGCAATCTACATCTAACGTTTACTGGTGATTCTAATTTAACTGAGCTTACTTTTGCATCGACAAACAATACTTCTAACTATGATTACAATATGACAGTCACTGGCGATAGTAATGATATCACAAGCACGATGAACAGTAAGTATATTGATAACGATATCGCCATTACTGGTGATAGTAACATTATTACAACCACACAGATTGGATATAACGGAACTGCTAACATTACAGGTCATAAGATTGACTTCAATCTAATTGGTTCTAATAATACATTCGATATTCTCCAAAATGGTGTAACAACTCATGACACGATTGTCCTTAACTTTACTGGTGACAATAGTACTGTCAACATTACTCAGCACTAATTCTTTTGCTGGTATAGGATCAGTTACTGAAGAAAAGGGTCTCGGCAATATTGTTCGTGATAAGACCGATATTGCCGCTGCCCTTGATGTTCCCGTAAATAATTTAGACAATCTTATTACAGGAAACGGAGTCGTCGGTGTTACCTTTAAAGATGACACCAAAGTAAGAATCACTGAGCATTCTAAGCTCTTGATCGACGACTTCGTTTATGATTCAAATAAAAAAGGAGCAGGGAAGCTCGCTCTTAAAGTTGCCATTGGAACCGTAAGATATGCATCAGGCAACATAGCACACGAAAACAATAACTCTGTCAATATAAAGACTCCTACTGCTACAATTGCTGTTCGTGGTACTGCTTTCACAATGACGGTAGACGAGGTAGGGCAGTCATTAGTCATTCTTCTTCCAAATGTAGACGGTTCTGTAGGCTCTATTGAAGTCGCTACTGCAATGGGAATCGTCAGTCTTAGTATGCCGTTTCAGGCAACCTTTACATCAAGTAGTGAAGTGAAACCATTGAATCCAGTTCAACTTAATCTAAGTGAATCTGCTATAAATAATATGTTAATAGTAAGTCCTCCAAAAGAAATCTTGGATAAGTTAGTCAAAGAAGCAGATGATCGATCTGGTGCTGCTCTTGAATTTGATGGACTTGATGTTAATGAATTAGATCAAGATGTATTCAAGAAAGATGAATTAGCATTTAACGAACTTGATGTCAATTCATTGGATTCAGATTTCCTTACGAATGAATTAGATAATGTACTGACTGCGACTTTCAGTAAAGGATATAATTCCTCTACTCAGGTTTATGTCATCGATAAGAATACATTTTGGTGGATTCAAAGAATGGTTAAAGACAGCATTACGATGTATGTCAACAAAGAAAAGGGATATAACATTACAATGATACAAGGAACTACTATTGTATCATTGAAGACTGATGATTCAACAACTAACAACATCTTCATAAAGCAGACACAATGAAATATATCAAAAAGATTTTACTCTCTCCTTGGACTGCATTATTCACTCTGGCTTTAGTCCTCTTCATTCGTTCACAAGATCCAGCATTTCTACAGTCTATTCGATTAAGATACTTCGATACACTTATCACATCAAAGCAAGCACATCAGTCTGAGAGCATCAGCGTAGTCAATATCGATGATGATACTATCAAGCAATTTGGTCAGTTTCCTTTCCCCAGAGACAAGTATGCTCAGATCATAGAGAACTTATTTAAGCATCGGGCTGGACTTGTAGTCTTTAACATCTATATGCCTGATGCCGATAGATTTGGTAAGGATGGTGCGTTTGCTAACAGAATGTCGGTACAAGCTTTTCCAGTCGTCTTTCCTCAGATGGCAGGAACATCTAAATCCAGTTATGAACCATTTCGTCCCGGTGTCTCAGAGATTGGTGATTCTGCAACAGACTATACGATTCAATATGAAGCAATAGAACCTAATGTACAAGAGATTAATAATGTAGCGAAAGCAGTAGGAGTGGCAAATGTATTACCAGAAATTGATGGCGTTGTTAGGCGTGTTCCTATGGTCGTCTCAAGTGGAGGCAAGTTATATCCATCAATTGGACTTGAGACTCTGCGACTTGCCAGTGGAGACCCTAGCTTTCAGGTCAAATCAAATGCAGGAATCGAGGCTTTACGAATCCCAAGTTATGGAAAGATCACAACAGACTCTATCGGAAGAATCTGGGTGGATTGGTCTTCCAAACCAAATGAGTTTTCGTATAGTAAATTACCGGAAGATTTTGGACAGTCAATTGTTATTGTCGGCGTCACAGCAAAGGGACTCAATAATCCAATCGCAACTGCCGTGGGCGAACAGTTTCCTCATTACCTTCAAGCTTCAGTATTAGACACTCTTATCTCTGGTACAAATATCAGTCGTCCTGTTTGGGCTGATGGTGCTGAGATGTTATTCTCTGTCGTTATAGTAATCATATCGTTATTCTTGATGCGCTTTATGATTACTGGATATATGTTTCCTCTCATAGCAATCGCAGGGATCTACAATGGATCAAAATATTATTTCATCCAAGAATCTTTGTTACTTGATGCTATTTTTCCAATTGCTGCGCTGCTTCTTTGTTTTATGCACGCTTATGTAGTCAAGTTTATCTCTGAATGGCATCAGAAGCAGCAAGTCAAGAAGCAGTTTGGCACTTATCTATCTCCTGCATTGGTCGAGAAGTTACAGAAGAATCCAGATCTATTGAAGCTCGGTGGTGAATCTAAAGAGTTATCGATTATGTTTACAGACGTTCGTGGATTCACTGCAATCTCTGAGCATTATGGCGCAGACGTTCAAGGTCTAACGTCTATTATGAATCGATATATGACGGCGATGACAGAGAAGATCATCGAGAACAATGGTACGCTTGACAAGTATATTGGTGACGCTCAGATGGCATTCTGGAATGCTCCTTTGGATGATCCACAACATGCCAAGAATGCAGTAAGAACAGCAATACAAATGATGGAGAGTTTAGATGAATTTAATCGACAAATTGAGCCTGAAGGTATTCCTGCTTTTGGAATGGGTTTGGGTATTAACACTGGGACTGTTGTCGTTGGCAACATGGGTAGCGTTCAGCGTTTTGATTATACCTGTCTCGGTGATTCTGTCAATCTTGCTTCAAGGTTGGAAGGCCAATCCAAACCGTATGGAGTTCGAATTATATTGGGACCACTTACAGCGGAACAAGTCAAAGATGAATTCAAAGTAGTAGAGTTAGATTGTATTGCCGTTAAAGGCAAGAAGTTAGGCGTTAAAATTTACACACTTGGAGAAGAACCAATGCAAGAGAAATTCCTTTCAGAATACTATGCAGGTAGTTGGGATGAAGCTATCGTAATAGCCGAAGAAGCAGCTCGTAAAAATAAAGAGCTTAAGAAGTACTATGAAGCAATGATCGATCGTATGAAAGAAGGTAAACCAGAAGACTACGATGGTACTTATAGAGCAACATCAAAATAAGGAAAACGAATGGATAACCTAGAACCATATGCTTGTGTAAAGCAATGGTTTGCAATGGGTGATCATGTAGCAGTTGAGTTTGACGGTGAAAAGCACATAGTACAAACTTTAGAAGGAAGAGTAAAAGTAGAACCCGGTGATTTTATAATCGGTCCGGGTTCTCAAAACGAGTATTGGCCTATTAGTAACGATATCTTTAAAAAAAAGTATTGTTTAGGCTTTTAGTCGTTTGAATCAGTATTCACAACATGCTTGACCGGCATTCTCTTTTTGTTGTATTCATAAGAAGTTTCAGCTTCGCAAAACAACTTTCGAGTGAGTGCCCGATGAGATTGGTCATGTATGTTGCTTAACATAATCTTAGTCAATTTATTCATTTTATAGTTTCTATCAGGGTTCATATTATTTCCTTTTCACATATCTTTTTAGGGTAACCTTTGTGGTGTAAATGTCTTTTTGTTGGAAAACACTTTTCATCTTTTAATGGAACACATCCGCATAATAAAACCAATGCAATAATACTTGCAATTGATTTAATCATTTACTTCCTTTTTAGTCAATAAATGGGTGAATGTTTTTGTCTAAAAGAGATTTAAGTTTAACATTTTCTTTTAATGTTTTATCTAATCTCTTTTCCATATTTATGTAACCATCGGTAAGATGGTGATACATTTGTTCTAGTTGAGTAAAATTATCATTTGCATAATAATTAAACCGTTCATTGTTTGTATACATTAGACTTCTCCTAACTGTATAGTGTTGATGGAAATGGTATTTATATTATAAGTTAAACTGTTTGTTTGAATAAATAAGATATAAAGTTTATTGCTGGAGTTGGTATATGAAATCATTCATAGAATTCTTAGAAGAAGGCACATTAAATGAAGGTCTTAAAACCGTTTTAGATGTTGGCCGGGCAGCAGTTGGCGCAGCAAATCGTGTTGGTGTATCAACTGTGGTCAAAAATATAGCTAAAGCTGGTGAAAAACGATTATCATCTATATTAAAAAATTTAAAAGGTCCAGGTGTTGAAGGAACTGGTAACGAACTTTCAACAACTGGTCCAGCAAAAACAGGTGAGCTTTTACCTAGAGAACTAACATCTAATGTACCTGCGTTAGCACAGCAAACAGTTAATAAAGCGTTACCAGCTCCAAAAACAACAACTTCTAATCTGCCAAATGTAATCCCGTCAAGAACTTATACTGCATTAGAACCTACAGCACAACCAACAACTAAAACATTAACTGCTCCTGAAACTGCTCCTGAAACTGCTATGAAAACTGATACTAAATCAATTACGCCAACTAAACCGCCTGAACCTCCAAAGCCACCTAAACCTCCTATTGGTCAAAAACCAATTCCGCCAAAACCATTTAGACTTCCAAGTTGGATCTTAGGTAAATCTGGATTCTTAAGCCAGAACCCAGGATTTATTCCATCTATCAAAGGACATGGTAGATTCTATAGTCCTTAATAGGCAAGACTGACCATTCTGAATAAAGCTATTAAGTCGATGCTCATGAGCAATACATAGTTCATGATCATCCCAAATGATTTGCGAGTGTAAGCAGCCCAAGCGTACATCCCGCAACCCATAATCCAAAAAGGATACATGAGCATAAAAGGCGGATCAGGGACTGTTGCTGCCATAACAATGGCGCAACTGATGCTAATAAACCAAGCCAAAAACTCAACACAAAAGCGAAAAGGGTAAGATTTAAAATCATCAATAATCCATCGTATAGTTTTATTCATATTTAATTTGTAAACTTTTACTCTTCCCAGCCTAATGCTTTAACACATTTCTTTCTACCATGCTTATGTGTAAGAATATGAGTAATAGCCTGATCTTTACTTGTCAATCCTGTCTTATCTACAGGAATTCTAGTAAGACTAGCAGCATGGTTTCTTAAATCTTTAAGTGACATCTTCTTTAAACCTGCATGCTCTTTTCTAATCTGGTCTAAATGCCATTCCTCACCGCTTTGATGTTCCTCAACAAAATCATTTAATGATTTCATTTACTTTCCTTTTTATTTGGCATCCGTGTAAGGATTTGAACCTCAACTAACTATTTTGGAGACAGATGTGCTGCCATTACACCACACGGATATTGTTTGCTCCCCGAGATGGATTTGAACCACCGACCCAGGCATTAACAGTGCCTTGCTACTACCACTGAGCTATCGGGGAATATATTCTATATATTATAATTTAATAGGAAATTATTGTACAACACTTCTTCTAATTGGAATGCTTCTTTTTCCCAGGGTGAGTTTACATAACTATCATATTCTGTAACAAAATCATTCTGTGTTCTAGAAGTTAAGTTATGATTCTCAAACAACCGTTTATTCCAATAGACATTACCATCTTTATATTGTAGTTGCTTCTTTATATATTGTTTACAATGAACTGCTTCATGGGCAAGACATTTAATCTGCTCTAAAAATGGAAGTTCTTTTGCAATTTCAATCATAAAATAAGTTGGCATTAGTTCTGTACAAAAAGCATCAGCTGATAATTTCTTTACTATGTATAAATCTATATTGATGTTTTTTCTTTTAGGCATTAATTGAAAGAAGAAATGTTTGATTGCTGCTTCATAGAAAGAAATCTTTTTCTTTGAGCGAGCACCAAAAACTTCTACCTCAATCATATAAGCCCATCACTTGAGATTCTAGTACGATTAGATCTAAAATTCCATCAGAGTACCATCTTGGAATTTCACGATTAGTCCATCGAGCAAAACCATTCTTCTTCAAGATATAGTACTGACGATACGCATTTACCGCACCATTTGTCTTACAATCTTCTGGCATAGCCTGAGGAGGTTCTTCAATCAATAGACTTTTAATTGGAATATTGAGTGGCAACCGAGACAAAGCAAATTCAAGTTCACCAGTCTTATGTTGCTTACCATAACGATATGTATATTCTTTCAATAAGTGTTTCCACATAGTAAGCAACCATGTGTAATGACTTGCATCTTGTCGTGTCCAAATAGCAGATGGATGATTAATATGAGATGCTTTATAGATAATACTTTCTCGGTTATCACCAAGCTCCCAACGCTTAATTTTACGACCTGAACTATTATCTATATATTGCTTACCATCAAGCAGGCGATGAGCAGTTGACATCAACTGAGCATACTCAATAATCATCTTAACAACATGTTTATCGCAATGATATTCTGCGCATCGTTGTGCATCATAGTCTAAGAAAAAAATGTTCACGTAAAGTCCTCAAATGCTGATTTGTCGAATTTAGATTTTACACTAGTTCTATGGGAATCGTCAATAATATCTTGTTGAGCGCTTTGTTCAACATTGTATAATTTCATCTTCGATCTGTCAACACCTACAACAAACTTTTTGTAATTGTTTGGATCACTGTATCTATTCTTAAGTTGTTTAACTAAGATTTGATTCAACCCAGCCAACTGGTCATTGCTGATGATGGCAAACATGAAGTCGGCCGTTGCTGGTAGGCCAAATGATTCTGATGTATCTTCAAGTCCAACATCAGAGTTGGTATAACCAGTTCTATTTGTTTGAGTAGCGCTGACGATAGGTACATCGAACTCTACAGCAAGGCCACGAATCTCCTCGGCGATTGCTTTGACATACATGTACGAATTAACATTGGAACCAACCTTCAACCTGGAGGATGAACAGATGTTTAAGTAATCGATATAGATTATATCAGGTTTAAAGTTCTTTTTAATCTTTAATTCATTCAGGAGGTACCTAAAGTTAGAAGATCCTGCTGATGCGGTTGGGTATTCCTTGATAATCAATCGGCCAACCGTCTTTTCTTTAATCCTTGCAATCTTTTTCTCATACACATCTTTAGGCAGGACAGACAATTCATCGATTGCTACATTCAATAGGTTTGCATCAATACGTTCTGCAATTCTTTCTTCTGCCATTTCCAAAGTGATGTATAGAACATTCAAACCATCCAGTAAGTTTCCTGCTGCACAATGGCACATAAACATTGACTTACCCACACCAGTGCCTGCCAAGCAGATGTTCAGAGTCTTATTACTTAAGCCGCCCTTGGTGATCTTATTAAAGTATTCAAGGTTGAATGGTACTTTGTTTTCTTTAGTATGATAAAGATCATATCGCTTTTCCCAATCATCAACTAAATCATGGCCAACATTAGTGTCAAAAGAAACCGATAGTGCATCAGATAATAGCTCAGGAATAGATCCTTTAGAGATGTCAACTTTTTCATCGCCATTGATTAACTTAATAGACTTTGAGATTGCAATGAATAATGCCTGATCTTGACAGAATTTTTCACTGTGCTCGATAAGCCAGGGTAAACTTGTTTTACTATCAACATCCAATGCATCAATGATTTCATTTGAATCTTTAAACTGGCTTTCTGTTACATCGGTTTTATTTTGAAGGTCAATCCTCAATGCTTCCTTAGAAGGAACAGTATTATATTTAATTGTGTATGCATCAATTAGTTTAAAGACTAATCGCTGACTATTGTCTCGAAAGTACTCCGCCTTAAGAAACGGAAGTACTTTACGAGTAAACTCCTCATTAAAGAGTAAGTTAGATAGAATCGTCTTCTCGATCGTCATTCACTTCTCCATCATCAGGTTGTTGACCATATGTGAATTCTTTCTTTGCACAATCCTCAAGCACCATAAGCATTTCTGGTGTAAAGTATTTCTCAGGATTGTTATTTATTTCCTTACCATACACACGAGTTCCATCGGGCAACTCATAACGTGTAGATACTTTCTTTATTATACCATGTGATTCAGCTAAGTCAAGTAATCCATAGTATCGGTCTAAGCCTTTATCATAGGATAAACGTACTTCAACCTGGCTATTTTCTTTCGATAACCGAGATTTGTGCATCTTAACTTTAATGATGTTACCAATCACATCATTGTTACCATCTTTTTCTTTCTTCTTGGAAAGCATGGCAATAGTAGAAGCAGCATATTTAAGTCCTGACCCACCTGAGATTTCATTAGTTGGTACATATGCACCTACTGCTGCGTATACGTGATTAGTAACAAGCAATGGAACTTTTACTTTGGCAAGCTTTAAAGTAAGCACTCGGAAAGCAGCTTTAATGACTTGTGCTTTCGTCATGTCTCGTGTTTCTTTGCCTTCAGTAATATCTTCCATTTCTTTTGTTGTAGAAAGAAGACCCAGGGAATCAAGCACCATCATAAAAGGAGGACGACTTTCACCTGATTTTTCATAATATTCAAGAGTCTTGATTGCATGGGTCCTAAACTTTTGAATGGTATCCATCTCAGCAACGATTACTCGTTTAGTATCAATACCACGTTGTTCCATCATTGACTTGGTGACCGCTGCTTCGGTGTCGTAGTACATAACACCAGCATCAGGGTTTGCGTCTAGGAATGCTTTGACGATTCCAAGTACGAAGAAAGTTTTTCCTGTAGCCGATTCACCGGCGAAAGCAGTAATTTTATTATTTGGCACACCGCCAAAAAGACTACCACTAAGAACTGCGTTAAGAATATAGGAACCAGTATCAATGCATCCACTATACTCTGCAGAACCCTGGCCATCAGCAACGATGCTTGTGTCTTCATCTTTGATTTGCTCCACTAGATTTTTAAAAAAAGAATTGCTCATAGTTTATCCTTATTAAGAAAAGAAATCGTCAATAGTTGCGGTAGTATTTTCTTCAGCAACCCAATTAATTTTTTCAAGAATACCATTAAGAGGTTCAAGAAAAGCTTTTTCGAATTGAGTATTGTAATCAATTAAAGAAATGATGTCAAACTCTTTTGGAATGTCATCGGGTGATGAGATAACTTCAATGTTAAAGCGATTAGGATGTCTTAAGTGACAGAACTTAATCTTTTCACCATTACCAATTAATCTATACTTTTTAGTAAGATCATGCTTCGTGACAAAGTGATTATAGATGAGGGCACCTTTAACGTGAATTGGTGTACCTTTCTTGTAGATTCCACTGCGGTCTACATATTTATTTATACCATTACATCCACGAGGAAATGCAATGTCTACAAAAGGAAGATGCATGAAGTCTTGCTTAAAGCTCTTGATGTATTCAATCAAGGCTTTATTGTCCTGGGTCATGATAATCTTAAGAGCTTTCTTAATAGACTCCCGACATGCCTGAGGAGTAGAAGACTTAACAGCCTCAATGCCCATGATCTTGAGTTTAGGTTCAGCATATCGTACTCCTTCAGAATCATACACATTTAGGATGTAACGTTTCTTTGCGGTCCAGATTCCCTTATCTGCAATTGATTCACGTTTCATCTTCATCTTCTGTGCATAAGCATTGGTATAGTCTGCCAATTCCTGATAGCACTTATCAATGAATGGTTCAAGCTTTTCAGCAGAAACTTTTGTCAAGAAGTCCGTAATTTTAGTCTTATCAGTCTCGCCTTGATACACGTGATTTACAAGTTCACTTAAACGAATATAGATTGAATCAGTATCAGA
>Ga0222713_10001723_pt1 | contig 24117 bp, 31 predicted proteins | sample C33_649DmetaG_FD_165061 | JGI IMG/M metagenome (GOLD analysis project Ga0222713, IMG submission 165061) | Estuarine water microbial communities from San Francisco Bay, California, United States - C33_649D | ecosystem: Environmental > Aquatic > Marine > Unclassified | place: USA: California...
CGAGCTGCTTAAGCACCCGGTCGAGATAATCATCACGCCCCTTGAGCAATCTGGCTTCTTGTTTTTTAAGCTCAGAAATTTTTTTCCTGATTATTTCGAGTTTCATATTATTTCCTAAGTCGTAAGTGACCTGCACCCCGCCAGCCCTACCAATTTGAAGTAGAGAAGTCCGTCAAATCATGGAGAATGACGGGCATGAAGAAGAGCAGATACAGCGAAGAACAGATCATCGGTTTTCTCAAGCAGGCCGATGCGGGGATGCCGATCAAAGAGCTTTGCCGCAAGTGCGGCTTCAGCGATGCCACGTTCTACAAGTGGCGAGCAAAGTTCGGCGGCATGGATGTTTCAGATGCCAAGCGGTTGAAGGAGCTGGAAGGCGAGAATGCCAAGCTAAAGAAGCTGCTCGCCGAGGCGCATCTGGACATTCATGCGCTGAAGAGTGTTTTCGGGGTAAAGCGCTAGCCCCACAGGTCAGACGTGAAGCCATCGGGCAGATCATCGAGCAGTTCGATCTGTCTGAGCGCCGAGAGAAGTGGCCCCAAAAATCTGAACAACGCTATAAGTGGAAACTCCGGGCAAAATGCCGGACCGAGACCGGTCTTGCAATAAGGAGCTTTTGATGAAGAAGAAGGCATCTGGACGGCGCACTCGCCGTACCCACAATCCGGTGTTTAAGGCGCAAGTGGCCTTGGCCGCTCTGCGAGAAGACCGCACCATGGCTGAACTGTGCGAGCAATTCGAGTTGCATCCGAACCAGATCGGCGAATGGAAGAAGCAATTGCTGGAGCGTGCCGCCGAGGTATTTGCCGGCGGTGCATCGCCCGAGCCAGTGAATCTGGCGCCGCTGCACGCCAAGATCGGCCAATTGGCGCTGGAGAATGATTTTTTAGAAAGCGCGCTCACCAAAGCGGGATTGCTGAGCGCAAAGCCATGATCGACCGAGACCATAAACTCAGCATCACGCGTCAGGCCAGCCTGCTCAATATCAGCCGGGGAACGGTTTATTACCTGCCGCAACCGGTCAGCCCGGCCGATCTGGCGCTTCAGCGCAGACTCGACGAACTGCACCTGGAACACCCCTTCATGGGGGCGCGCATGCTGCGTGACCAATTGGCCCGGCAGGGTATCCATACTGGCCGGCGGCATATCCGCACGCTGATGCTGCGCATGGGCATTGAGGCGCTGACGCCGCAGCCCGGCACCAGCAAACGCGCGCCCGGGCACAAGGTCTATCCGTATCTGCTGCGCAAGCTGGCGATTACCCGCGCCAACCAGGTCTGGGCACTGGACACGACCTACATCCCCATGGCCCGGGGTTTCGTCTATCTGACCGCCGTGGTGGACGTGGCCAGCCGAAAGGTTCTGGCGCACAAGGTGGCGATCACGCTGGAAACCGTTCACGCCAAAGAGGTGATCGAGCAGGCCTTTGCCCGCCACGGCACACCAGAGATCGTCAACACCGATCAAGGCAGCCAGTTCACTGCGATCGAGTTTACCGACACGGTCCTGGCTCACGGCTGCAAGCTGTCCATGGACGGGCGCGGGGCCTGACGTGACAACGTGTTCGTCGAGCGTCTGTGGCGCAGCGTCAAATACGAACGGGTGTATCTAAAGGCCTACGACAGCGTCAGCGCGTCCCGCGCCGACATCGCCGACTACTTGGCCTGGTACAACGCGCAGCGTCCGCATTCGAGTCTGGAACGGCTTACGCCGCATGAAAAGTATCTGGCCACCTTGCCTCAATTGAAGCTGGCCGCTTAAGATGAAACCTGTGGTGCGCTCCGAGTCACCATTCGCAACCCGCCCTGAGTCCACTTATAAATCGGGGAAAATTGTTCAAACAAACGGAGCCACTTCTCTGTGCAGGAAATCAGTGGGTCATTACAGGTAACCCAAAACCATCCGTCTTGGAACAGGAAGTAGCTATGCAGTAAAGTGCATCAATGAACCTGGCCCAAAAACCTGTCAGGTCAATCGGGCGCGGATTTCATGCCCGAGTACAAGCAATTCATCCTCGATGACAAGACCATTGTGGTATCACCTCCCAAAATCTACGGGCCCGAATACAACGATCTCGTTTTGCAACTGAGAAAAAATCGGATCGAGCAGGTCGTTCTGGCCGGCATGTCGGCAAACCTGTGCGTGGAGTCGCATTTGCGCGAGTTGCTGGAACAGGGCTTTGAAGTCGCCGTCGTTCGTGATGCGACGGCAGCTGCAATTCTGCCTGAGGGCAATGGATATCACGCTGCTTTGACCAACTTCCGGTTCATTGCTAATGCAGTCTGGAGCACCAACCGGACAATCGAACGTCTCATCAACGTTTAAGTCGCCGGAATGGGCGACGATTCACTCCCCTTACAGAATCGTCGCCCTCATCCGCAACAACGGTTGGATTAAGTAAAATCCGAGCCGAAATTAGGCATTCTCGCTCCTCAGATATTTTTTCTGAGCTTATTCCACCCGAACTTCAGATGCTTTGATCACCTTTGCCCATTTACTGACTTCATCACGCACATATTTAGCCCATTGTTGCGGGGTTCCCGTCAAAGGTTCTGCGCCGAGATTAATGAAATGCTCCTTGATCAACGGAAGCTGAACGGCTCGATTAACCTCCGAATTTATCCGATTGATGACATCAGCCGAAGTACCTCTCGGGGAAAACAAGGCCACCCAATTTACGGATTCAAATCCAGGTATCGCCGCTTCCGATATCGTTGGTAGATCCGGATAAGCCGTAAGCCTCTGTGCGCTGGTTATTGCCAGTGCTCGTAGGCGCTTTGACTGAATATGCGGCATGGCTGAAGCGGTGGGGGTAAAAATCATTGAAACCTGCCCATTCATCACATCAACATTCGCCTGGCCGGTTCCTTTGTAGGAAATGTGGCGAATTTTTAATCCGGCCCTAATGCGAAACAATTCACCCGTCAGGTGAGGAAGCCCACCAGAACCACTGGATGCAAAAGTCAGTTGTTCTGGGCGACTTTTCGCGAAATCGATCAGCTCCCTTGCCGATCTGACTGGCAGTGAGGGATGAACCACCAGGATAAATGGTACCGATGCCATTACAGACACGGTTTCGAGATCTTTCAATAGATCATAGGCAAGGTTCTTAGACAGCGTGTAGGTGGCGGTAATGGAGCCTGGGGCATTTAACAGGGTGTAGCCATCAGGAGCACTCCTGGCGACGAGTTCAGCGCCGATGTTTCCAGAAGCCCCCGGGCGGTTGTCGATTATCACTTGCTGGCCAATGCCCTTTGAAACCTCACTCATAACTAATCTGGCGATAACATCATTTCCTGAGCCAGCGGGGTATCCAATAATGACTCTAATGGTTTTAGATGGATAAGATTGCGCATTAATAATTCCGCTCGCCATCAGGAATGCGAGAAAAATTACCCTAAGCAAGATCTGATTTACCTTATTCACGCCCCCTCCCTCATCTTTATTGTTTTGCAGGCTCTTTCATCACTCAATCCGGCTTGTGCTTTCCGAGCGCCCAACCATGTTTGCTGATGTGTTTTTCGGCTACCTCGATGGGATGCTCCTCCAATGGAGTGGCCATCGTATCGTTCCAACGATTCATAAATCCGAAATAAGACACCAAGGCAGTAATTTCAACAATTTGCCCCTCGCTCCAATGCAGCTTCATTTGATCAAACAATTCGTCAGTCACGTCGTTTGGCTGTGACGCAGCTGCAATAGAGAATTCCAACGCCACCCGCTCGGCATCACTAAATAGGGGGCTTGTTCTGAATTCCCAGACCTGATCAAGCTTCTCGGCCGAAATGCCTTGCTGGAGAGACCCCCCAGCGTTGTGCGCCATTCAATAATGGCATCCGTGTGTTCGAGCTACTACATAAGCCAGTAAACGCTTTAGTGCGACCTCCACTTCGCCCGCCGGATCAAATACGGCGCTGGATAATTCCCGTAACGCAAGAACGATTCGCGGCTTTCGCTGCATGATGAGATGGCTGTTTGCGACATGATTCGTCGACGCCAGTTGCTTCTCAAAAATCTCCTTCAATTCTGGCGCTGTGCCAATAGGCAATGGTTTCAGGCGTGACACGTTTTCTCCTTTTTATAAACATAAATTTAAAATTAATTAATGCGGAATATATCCGCGAAATAGGGGCCTAGCCTAAAATGGATGAAAATTTGGAATCAAAATATAAATAACAGCTTCAAATTAAATTTGAGGAATTTATCTATGTCGCTTCGATTATTACTGATTTGTGGATCCCTACTAACTGCCTCACTGAGCAGCCTAAGCGCACACTCCGAGATCTATCCAAACCGCCCTATTCGCTTCATAGTCCCCTTTCCCGCCGCCGGCGGCACAGACACAGTCGCACGCTTGATTGCCGCACCTCTTGCAGAAAAATTAAAACAGCAAATCGTCATCGACAACAGAGCCGGGGCTAATGCCATCATTGGAACCGACATTGCCGCCAAATCCGCACCTGACGGATATACATGGGTGTTTTGCCTTCCTGCCAGTATGTCCATAAACCCCACGATCTATAAAAAACTTACCTACAACCCAACCCGCGACTTCACGCCTGTTATTCAGTTAAATACGATCGCAATGCTAGTCGCGGTAACGAACGGCCTACCAGTTAAGTCTGTAGATGACCTGATTGCCCTTGCGAAATCGAAACCTGGGCAACTTAACTACGCATCCTCTGGAACCGGAAGTTCCGGCCACCTTGCCATCGAGCTGCTTAATACGCTAACCGGCACTAAAATGGTCCATATCGCTTACAAGGGAGGCGCTCCAGCCCTGACTGATTTAATCAGTGGACAAGTGCAAATCATGTCAGGCCCGTTAATTGGTGCAATTCAGCACGTGAAATCCGGAAGAATTCGCGCTTTGGCAGTAACAACCAATAAGAGGGCCGTGGGTCTTCCCGATGTGCCAACCATTTCCGAATCTGTTAAAGGCTATGAAAGCAGCATTTGGCATGGCGTATTGATGCCCGCAGGTGTTTCCAAAACAATCGTTAATCAAGTCAATCGCGAGATCAATGAGGTTCTTAAAATTTCTGATGTAAAAGAACGCTTGGCGACCCAAGGCGCTGAACCGGCGGGCGGTTCACCCGAGGAATTTACTGCATGGCTCCGAAACGATATTGAAAGACAGTCAAAACTGCTCAAGCAAATCGGTCTTGCGGGGAGCCTTACCCAATAATGCCTTGGCCCGAATTCATTCGGATTCAATCCCAGCGGCCTTGATGACCTTTGCCCATTTCACAGTTTCAGACTTCATGTAATCAGAAAACTGCTTAGGGCTGCTCCCAACTGCCTGAGCACCATCGGTTTGAAGGCGTTGCCGGACGTCTGCCTGCTGTAACGCACGAACAATGCTCGTATGCAGCTTTGTGATTATTTCCTGAGATATCCCCGCTGGTCCCAATAGCCCATACCATTGCACGGCCTCATAGCCTGGAATACCAGCCTCAGCGATCGTCGGGATATCTTCAGCGCCAGGTGCACGTTTCGATCCCGTGACGCCCAAAGCCCTCACCCGACCCGATTTAATGTGAGATTGCGCAGAAAGCATGTTGGGCATCATGATGGGTACATGGCCGGCAATCACGTCGGTCAGCCCTGGGCCCGAGCCCTTAAAAGGAATATGTTGAAGCTTCAACCCTGTCATGACGAGCATCAGCTCCATCGACAGATGCGGACTCGAACCTTTACCGGCTGACGCGAAATTGATTTGTCCTGGCCTGCCTTTAGCAAATACCACAAACTCTTTTAGAGTACGCGTGGGCAATGAGGGGTGGATTACCAGAACATTTGATAATTCCACTACCTGCGAGACTGGCGAAAAATCTTTTAACGCTTCGTAGGGAACATTCTTATACATCGCTGGATTGATTGCCAATGCGCTTATACCCATCAGCAAGGTGTAGCCATCTGGAGCTGCGCGCGCAACTGCCTCGGTTCCGATGATTGAGGCGGCTCCGGGTCGATTCTCCACAATCACCTGTTGCCCGAGGAATTCGGTCATTTTTGGTGCAATCAGCCTTGCAGAAATATCGGTACCACCACCAGGTGACGAAGGCACAATAATCCGGATTGTCCGATTCGGGTAACCGGACTGGCCATAGGCGAATGTCGTCAGCGAAAGGATCGCAATCGATATCAAAATTCTCAGATTTGGTATCACCTGTATTCCCATACCACTGGTGAATATTGCATTACTCACCGAGCTCGATTGGCAATGAAGGAAGGAACTACCCCCCTCTCGCCGAATCGGTTCAGCGCAGGATCATTACTGTCAACACAGGCATCACGCAATAACATCATGACTTTTGAGGCTTTAGTCATCTCCCAGAACCATTCCTGGATTTCTTTAGCCTCACGTTTTCCTGGCTGCGCAGCAACAGATTCTGTGTAGTAAGCCCGTATGTCATGACAGACCAGCCTCAGGAAATCCGCAGGCGCATTTGTGAGTTTTCGATCAATTGAGCGGCTATTTATAAATTCAATAAGGACCAAGGCTGCAGATTTGATTTCCATTCCACTTAATCCCATGGAAGTGCGCCCACGGCGTTCCATCGCCAAATGGTGCCAGCTCGACAAATCAACAATTTCCTGCAAAAACTGCGCATCGATGCTTTCGTTCTGATGCATTTTCGAAAACTGTACCGGACATGCAAATCCAGCCGCTTCTTCCGGGTTGTCAGCAGGGGCTTCTTCCAGAAAGTCCGCCAATACCGGACCCGAATTAGCATTTAAAAGCTCGAGCGCAGCCAATAAAACCCGTCGCTGGAATGGCGGATCATTGGGCACTCCCAGGGGGCGGCCCAATATGAATGGAACCCACAAGGCCCTTGGGGGCCGTATAGCTTCGGTATGCTCCCTTATCAACGAGATTTGCGTCGTTGATATGCCTTCTTCTTCGAGGTATCGGCCTAAGGCGCCCACGGCGCCCGTGCAGTTTGGTCAGACAGGTGTGAGTAATACCGAATCCACGTTGTCCTGTTTAAGAAGGACCGCAAGTTGACGTGCCCTTGGTTCGAGACTTTTAGGCGGTGCGGCGCCCATGAACGAATAGTGATAGTCGGCGACAGAACCTATAGTCCCGTCGGCAGCAAATTCCATAAGCCTGTCCATTGGAAAGACGACATTAACGTCCTGATGAAATCCACTACGGTCAAAATTCACAGATAAATGGCTCATCACCAGTTCATCGTGCTTGGTAGAACCGGGTATTACCCTGTAATCAACTGCATTCGCCCCTTCGCCAAAGGAGTTATCCCTTCGCCGGTGTATGCCGGAGGTGGTGACAATCGCAACTCTGCGCTTTGACAGTGCTGGTCCGGGGCTCCATGGATTGCCGGTGAATCCTACGTACTCGCTGATTTTTGCAAGAAGGTGTTTTCGCTCGTGTTCGCTGACATCGGCCAGTTTCACCATAGGATTATTTCCCGTTTTTAACTGCGGTCGGATTAAAGGACGTTTCCGTTGTGCTTGATCAACACGGTTGGAGGCAGCTCTGACGAACACGCCGAATGCAGGTAACACGTATGTTCGGCAATCGTCAGCAGCTTTTGGTGCAACTCATCGGGTGCCTCACCATTCAGGAAAAGATGGGTATCAATAGGCAATGCCCGCGCAAATGAAGCAGAGTCCTTGCCCAGCAATTCAAACGGGGTAAATTGCACCATCCGAACGCCCCGGATTGCCAGTTTCATATGCTCAATGTATCTGGATAGTTGGGTCATGTAGCAAAATGATATCCCCGCAGAAAGCAGTGCCAATCCAGATGGGGAATGCTGATCACCACTACGGAACGTAAAGTGAGTGGTTCCAGGCATCTGCAGATAGGTATCAATAACCGCCCGCCCATCATTGAGAACTCCGTTTCCGACGACCTTTCTGATAATCCGCCCTGTGGTTCCTGCTGGGGCTGGTTGCGGTGTTCCATTTTCCTTTAAGCCGGTTTTCTCGATGAGATCATCCGGATGCCGCATACCCTCAAGAGGCCGCACGGGCTTGGTATATTTCAGGTAAGGGTCCTGAGCATCTGGTGCCTGGGACGCCGGAACATCGGGAACTGACTTTCGCTTGCCGTTGATATAGAGGGAAAATGTATTAACCAACGGCTTCCGAAGCAGTGCTATCGCGGGCGATGACTCCAAAGCTGCATATATCACCTCCCTGATGGCCGTCGGGGATGCCGGGGATTGCAATTCAATTTCGATTTCACTTGGGTCGGCATGTCCTTCGCCGGTTCCCAGCGCAAACGAGCCAGTTAACCAGTAGCCATTAACCAGATTAATTTTGAGACCAGTGTATTTCAGCTCTTTCAGCGCGGCTTGATACCGGATCCGAAGAAACAGTTCTGATTGCAATCCAGCATTGAAGAATCCCAGGGGGAAAGGTGCCAGATCATGCCCCTTCAGGTGCAAGCCCTCATCCGAGCAAACCCGCCAGGATGCTCCTGAGCCACCTTCATGGACTACCGCTTCCTTCTGATGTCCCTCCATTTGCCGGGATTCGACCTGAATGACATCAACTGCAGGGGCATTGCCCAGCAATGCCGATCGCTCTCCCTCCCGAACACAGAAAGCCAGAGGGTCACCAAATTTATCGATTGAATCAGACATCAATTTATTTCCTGTTAGTTACGCTGTAGTTCAGTCTGCTTTGGCGCCAGATTGCTTCACAACTTTCTGCCACTTGTCGGTTTCAACCCGTAAATAGGCTTTAAGCTCGGCGGCCGTATTTCCGAGTGGATCAAAACCCTGTCCCACAAGTCGTTCAACAACTTCCGGGATCTTGAGAACCGCCGTAATTTCTTTCTGTATGAAATCAATCACCGCAACAGGGGTGCCTGCCGGTGCAACCACGGCATACATGTTGTCAACAGAGAATCCGGGAAATCCCGTCTCTGCAACAGTGGGGACTTCAGGCAGTGCCGCCGTTCTCTGGAGAGTGGTCACGGCAATCGCATTCAAACGCTTTGCGCGGATATGTGGTGCCGCGGGAGGTACGGCGGTAAAGGCCAAGGTAATCTGACTGCCAAGCAAATCACTGATTGCTGGTCCAGCGCCCTTGTAGGCGATATGTTGCATCTTGACCCCAGCAACAACATTCAGCAGTTCAGCCCCGAGATGTCCAGTAGTGCCCGTACCCGGAGACCCATAATTCACCGGACGATCCCGGGCTACCTGAACCAGACCCTTTACATCACGGGCAGGAAACGAGGGGTGAGTAACAATAATCACCGGAGATACTGCCGCCAAGGTAACAGGGGCGAAGTCCTTTACAACGTCATAGTCGATGGACGTATACAAAGACGGGTTGACAACAAAGGCCGTAGATACGAGCGCCACGGTGTGTCCATCAGGCGGCGCCTTAGCCACAATCACGGTGCCTATGTTTCCACCTGCACCCGATCGGTTATCAACCACGATGGGCTTTCCCCATCTCTCGTTTAACTTTTGCCCAATAGTTCTGGCAATCAGATCGTTAGGCCCACCAGCTGCGAATGGCACAACGATGCGTACGGGCCTAGAGGGGAAGGTCTGTGCAAGTAGCCCTGACGTCCAAGCCCACAATGCAGCGATGGTTAACAACCGTATTAATTTTTTCAACTCAAACTCCTGGGAAAAGCCCTGATGAATTGGGCGTCGCTGCAAAGCCATTCACAAAATATTTGGGTCGGTCGATCACGAAGATCGTGCCGGCGTCACGCAGATAATAAAGAGCAAAGCATGCAGCGAGCATGGGCCAAGCAGCGAAGAAAAGCAGGCTCGAGAAGTCGAGATACTTGTTGTAAGCAGCTATTGTCGAGACGGCATGCATCGCAAAGATAATGGCGTAAGAAAAACGCTTCTTGAAGCCTATAACAAATGCGATCACCACAGCCAATTGCAGTGAAGCTATGACCATCAAAAAGTTCTGACTGATATCGGATATGAGGTAGAAGCGCTTAAAAATTCCGATGGCATGATCCGGCTTCACAAACTTATCCAAAGTCCACATCAACATTACAATAAATACACCCAGTCTCAGGAAGAGCAAAGCTAAAGGCAGTCGTCGCTGAACGCTCATGTTCGCCTCCTTTTTGACGGTTTTAATTATTTCTTGGCGTGAACGCCGGGCGACCAGCCCGAGGGGGCCAAATGAGCCATCGCAAACTCCATGGGATGTTCTTCCAGTTGCGTGGCTAAAGTGTCGTTCCAGCGATTTTGAAACCCAAAGTAACCAATGACGCTGACAAGCTCAATGATGGCGTCCTCGGAATAATGCTTTTTGAGTTCCACGAAATGTTCATCTGTCACGCCGGCCGGACAACTTCCAGCCGCCAACGCGAGCTCAAGAGCGGCGCGCTCAGCGGGGGTAAAGAGCGGACTCGACCTGAATTGCCAGAGGGCTTCAATTTTCTCAAAGGGAACACCGGCCTTGTCCCCCGCATTTTCTGCGTTGTGTGCCGCGCAGTATCGGCACCCCGCAGCATTGCTTACGACTTCGCCAACCATGAACCGCAATGCGGGCGACGTTTCCCCTGCATCGGCAATTGCGGCTTCACGTAAGGCACGGAGTGCCCGAAACATCTTGGGTCGCCTTGCAAGTGTCAGCCAGCTGTTGGGTACGTAGCCCCGGGTTTTCTTTGATTTCTCAATGTCTTCCTTGAATTCGGCCAAACGCTCTGCAGGCGCGGGGGAAATGCGACTCATGCTTCTCTCCTCGGGTTTATTTCTAATTTCAGTCGAATGTCGTCAGCAACCATCACTCAGGCTTTACACCAGCGGCCCTCATAACCTCAGCCAAAGACACTGCTTCCTTACGCATGAAAGCGTCGAATTCTTCAGCCGACATGGGCATGGGCTCTGCTCCCAGTGCGGAAAGGCGGCCGCTAACATCCGGAAGCTTTTGTGCTTTCGAGATTTCCTCGTTAATAGCTTTAACGATGGGCCGTGGCGTTGCTGCTGGCGCCAATACACCGATCCAGAAGTCAAACTCCGCCGCTGGGTAGCCGGCCTCACCGATTGTCGGGATGTTGGGGAGCACGGATGACCGTCGATTTGTGCTAACCGCCAATGCCACAATTCGCCCGTCCTTGATCGTTGGAACCGCTGCAATGATCGGGAGGAACCCATACTCCACTCGTCCAGTCATCAATTCGGTCAACATGTCGGCCGCGCCCTTTAAGGGGATGTGCGTCGAGGAAATGCCGGTGACGGCTTTGAATTTCTCGGCGTTGACGTGGGATCCACTACCGATGCCACCAGATACGTAATTTATGTTCCCGGCCTTGCTTTTCGCCAGCGCGATTAACTCTCTTACAGTTGCGACACGACTATCCTTGGAAACAGCCAATACACTCGGCAGATTAGCCAACGGGACTACGCCACTAAAGTCACGAAGCGTGTCGTAGGGCAATATTTTGTAAATCGCGGGATTGACCACGTGGCCCACCGAAACCACGATCAGACTGTGTCCATCGGGAGGCGCCTTCGCAACAATCGCAGTGCCAATCGTGCCGCCAGCACCTGGGCGATTATCGACAACGACGGGTTGTTTCCATGCAGCCGATATCCTTTGGCTCACAGCCCGAGCCAGAATGTCACTGCCACTCCCCGGGGTGAATGGCACAACGATCCGAACCGGTTTAACCGGATACGTTTGCCCCTGTGCGCAGATCTGTGGAGCCCACCCCCCGAGCATGCCCAAGCAAGTCAGGACACTCATTACCCTGCTTATGCGAACCATAGTCAATTTTCTCTCCATCAAAGCCACGCAGAACCGTCGGATGCAGTTCTTAACCGTGTTTGCGCACCCACAACATTTCCACTTTCACATTGGCATCCCTTAGCAGATTGAATACCGGGCAACGCGCTTCCGTTTCATCGACAACCTCTCTGAGCAACTCCTCTGAAGCGTCGGTCAGCACATTGGCCTGAACCCGAACCGTTTGAAAATGAGGACGTACTGATCGCTCACCCATCCGACCGCGAATATCGATGGTGTACATCGCTTCGAAATCAATTCCGCGATAGTCCAGCCCCATTTCCTCAGCTGTGCGGCTGAAGGTTACTGATTCACATCCACAGAGAGCCCCCAAAATGGCCTGCAACGGTGAAGGCCCGGTTCCAGTTCCCCCATGAGGAACAGGCTCATCGGTTACAAGGATGCCGAATTCGCCACAATTTACTTCGGTTCTCAGCGAGCCATCGTTCTTGGCAGATATCGCCTTCTTTCTGACAATCGGCTTGGAGAGGTCCAGTTGTTCTTCAGATATCACTTGGGATGACATTGCACTTTCCTCAAAGTTGTTGATTAGTCCGCCTGAGCACCGACGGATTTAATAACTGCGGTCCATTTGGCAAACTCCGCTTTAACAAAGTCCCCAAACTCACCCGGGGTCGACAAACTCACATCCGTTCCACTGGATTGAAATCCGGAGATCGCATCGGGTGTCTTCAAAATCTTGTCAATTTCTCGATGCAATCGATCAATGGGCTCTGGACGAGTGTTTTTGGGGGCCAGCAGACCGAGCCATAACGTAGCCTCGTATCCCTTGACCCCTGCCTCACTGATTGTTGGAATTTCAGGCATCGCACTTGAACGGACCCCGCTGGTAACCGCAAGGGACCGCATACGTCCGGCTTTTTTCTGTGGCAGGGCTATGGCAATTCCGGGAAACCCAACAGAAACTTGCCCACTCACGAGATCAGTGGTGGCCTGAGCGCTGCCCTTGTAGGGAATGTGGTTCATCTTGATCTTGGCCATGGACATAAATAAGGCTCCGAATAAATGCTGGGAGCTGCCATTACCTGATGAAGCGAAATCGATACTTCCGGAGCGTGAAGCCGTCAATGCCACGAGTTCCCGAACACTCTTCGCTGGCACTGAAGGGTGAATCACCAGAACATTCGGCGCAGACGCGATCTTTGTAATAGGCGCGAAATCATTGATTGCGTCATATGACAGCTTTCGGTAAAGCCCCGCACTGATCACATGCGTTGTGGCGGTCAATAACAAGGTGTGGCCATCGGCGGGAGATTTGGCCACGATGTCAGCGCCAATCGTTCCACCTGCGCCAGGCCGGTTATCAACCAGAACCTGCTGACCAAGAGCCGAGGTCAGTTTTTGCCCCAGTATCCTGGCCGGGACGTCTGTTGCACCACCCGGTGAAAATGGCACCACCAAACGAACAAGTCGAGTTGGATAGGCGGGCTGAGCGATTGCACCCACGCTAAACAAGAACATCCCTGATGCTGCAATTCTTCTGAGCATGGCCCCTCCTACGACTCCCCTTAAGCGAGTCCCGACATGAACCCACAACCTGTCGGGTTTTGCCTGGTCAGCTTTTTTTAATGTTTGCAGCTTTTACAACCTTGGACCAACGGGCAGACTCTGCCTTGAACATGGCCAGCGTTTCATCGGGCGAAAGTGCTGGCGGCACCGTTGCCCCAAGCGTCGCAAATCGCTTTGCGGTTTCGGCTTGAGCGAGCGCCTGATTCACACTTGTTTGAATCTTTGCAATAACTACACGTGGCGTATTCGTAGGCGCCATAAACGAAAAGATGCTTGTTACATCGTATTCGGCGGATTTAAGCTGCTCGGCCAATGTAGGCAGGTTGGGTAGTTCGTCCGAACGAGTCTTACTTGCCAAACCCAGTGCCTGCAGTTTTCCCGTCTTGATATGCGGGATGGCAATGGCGATCCCAGGCCAATATAAAGACGCCTCTCCAGACAACATACCCGTCAATGCTGGCGCGCCGCCCTTGTAGGGAATTTCGAGTAACTTCGTTCCGGTGATTTGCTGAAATAACTCACCAGCCATGTGTGGCATCGAACCCGTACCAAAAGTGGCATAGGTAATGTCCCCCGGCCTCGATTTTGCCAATGCCACAAGATCTTTAGTGGATTTCACCGGCAACGAGGGGTGCGCAACCAAGATATGCTGAACCGCACCCATCAACGTAATCTGAACAAGGTCCCTTTGGGTTTCATAGGTCATGCGATTGAAGATGAGGGGGTTGATCGCATGCGTCTGCAAACCATCAACAAGGAGCGTGTATCCGTCCGGATTTGACCGAACCGCGATCTCCGTGCCAATCATCCCGTTGGCGCCACCACGGTTATCGACAATTATTTGCTGCCCCCATGTTTGGCTCAGCCGTTGGGCAATTACTCGCGTCAAAACATCAACGTTTCCACTGGCAGCCCAAGGAACGACGATGCGAACGGATCTTTCGGGGTAGCTTGTTTCGCTCTGCGCAAATGCGCAAGAAGCGAATCCCGCCAATAGGCAGGCAATCGCCGCAGTTCTCATGCTCCTCCACCTCCTTATTATGTACTGTCTGGTACAGAATACAGAAAAAAATAAGGTCAGCTGATCGTGCCCAAAATGACTGACTGAATATCTTTTAATGTCTTCCGATCTGGATTGGCTTTGCCAACCAGTCGTAATCCTTGAATACCTGCGACCAGGAATCGTGCAACGGCTGCAACATCCGTTTTTTTATTAATTTCTTTGCGCTCCTGAGCCCGGATCAATGCCGCTTTAAAAGTGGCCTCAACCCGCCCCATACTTCTTCGAACCCGGGCGTTGACTTCACTATCCTGGCGCCCCAATTCAGTTGTGCAATTCCCTACAAAACAACCCCGCCGGCCAGAACCATCGATGATCTTATCGATCAGGTCATCGATAAAACCCGAAATCGCATCACGAACAGGCACCGGGCGCTCCAATGCCGCATTAATGCGGGCCAGGCCCAATTCTTCGTACCGATCCAAGGATCGGAGCAACAACGCATGTTTATCGCCAAAAGCCCCATACAGGCTTGAACGCCCAAGACCTGTGGCAAGGCAGAGGTCGTCCAACGATGTTCCGTCGTAGCCATTACTCCAAAACGTCTGCATTGCACGGTCAAGTGCACTGTCGATATCGAATTCGCGCGGGCGGGCCATACGTTTTTTAAGCTAAAAGTCTTTTTGGACTATACAGTCCGGAATTGAGGCTGGCAAGCCAGGCGGCTGGAGTCAAGGCTACTTGCTGGAGTCTTCGTCTTTACCCTTGGCATATGCGCGCATTGATTCCCTCAAAAATCCAATGTGATCTCCGAAATTTCGACACCCGTCACACATCATGACGTGGAACTTAAGGGTTACTCGCGTCATCAGCGGTAAGGGACTCTCCTGGGACTCTGAAATGAGACGGGTAACTTCCTGACAATTAAGCATTTTTCCTGTCCCCGACAAACCAGCGATCTTCCAGGCACTCCCGAAGTCGTAAGCGTGCGCGGTGCAAAATGACATGGAGATTGGTGTCCGTAATGCCAGCCGTTTCGCAAAGCTCATTGGAATCGAGCTCAATGAACTCCCGCATCATAAAAATCCGGGCTTGTTTTGCAGGCAAGCGCTCCAGGCACAACTCAAAAACCTCCCAGAACCGGTTCTCACGCAACGATTCGTGTGGATCGACCCAGGCTACAGGTCTGTCGTCCGGATTCCAGAATCCCTTACGGTCAAATAGAGAAGAATACTCATCGCCCTCCTCATCTTCGTGCAACAAGCTGCTGGCATCGACATAGCGCTGCCGGTGGCGATAGGTGTCAGCGATCTTGTTTTTAAGGATTGTGAATACCCAGGTCTTAAGGGCTGCACGGCCGCTAAATGAATCGGCGTTTTTCAGAGCGCCAATGAACGCCTCCTGAACAGCATCCTCCGCGAGTCCGGCATCCGGCAAATGAAGCATCGCGAATTTGAGCATTTGCAGTCGAAGGTCGGTTGCAAAGGCCTCGTCCCGGAGCAAATTTTTTGTCTCGCCCTGCCCCGGGTTTACTTCCAAATCACCACTCACGAGCCACCTCTATTAGACAATTCATTCTTGGCTGCGCTGTAACTGGCGACACAGTACGGGACCAGATAATTCAAGAATAGATGCAGCCATGATATGCCCGTGCCAGCCAGTATTTGCGAGCCCTGATTTATCGAATTCAGCAAGGTGCCGACCACAAGAGATACGCGGATCGCATTACTCGCAATTTTTCTTGAAAAGAATAGTTCTATGAATTTTTTCATGCGCATCACTTCCAGCACTGGCCGGACATGATGACACAGAAGCTAATGACACCAGAAATCCGAGTACTAAACTTTGGTGCCGCGTAAGCGACAGGCGCCTGCTAATAACAATATCGTTGAAGTCCAGACGAGCCAAATCCAAAAGTGACCTGACTGGCTTTTTTCTGTGCCAGGTTGAATGTTATATTTTCAACTTGGATGAAGGAGTCTACAGATGGCGAACAAGAAGTATTTCCCCGAGCAGAAGGCTCTCATAGCCTTCCTAGGCCCCACCCCAAAAAACATCTCCCCGTTTCGTCCAAAACCCAGTGTTAAGGCAAGCTGCCGGAGTCCCAAACTGAAAATGGGGGGTGCCCCGGGGGTGGGGGTCGGACTGGGGGATTTTGGGGCGGCCGTACGTTCAGGAGGAACGATGCCAGAGTGGTGCCGCTGCCAACGCTGGGCTAACTGACAATTAGACTCAGAACTTGTTGTGGGTAGCGTTGTGGGTCAACCAAAGTAATCTAAAAAATTACTTTTATTATCAATAACTTATTAACTATACTGGCGGAGAGAGAGGGATTCGAACCCTCGATGGAGGTTTTGCCCCCATACGCCCTTAGCAGGGGCGCGCCTTCGACCACTCGGCCATCTCTCCTGAACCCGTTTATAAAGCGGTATGTTCAGTCCCGCTCACAGTAATTTTGCAGGCGAAGAATACCACACCATTCGCTCAGACCGGCTGATCCAACCCGAAAGCCTTGTGCAAAACGCGAACGGCGAGTTCGGTGTATTTCTCATCGATCACCACAGACACCTTGATCTCGGAAGTCGAGATCATCTCGATGTTGATGCCCTCTTCCGCCAGAGTACGGAACATGGTGCTGGCAATGCCGGCGTGGGAACGCATGCCGACGCCAACCACCGACACCTTGGCAATCTTGTCACCGCTCTGCAGGCCCCGGGCCTTGGTGTGCTCGACCACCGGCTTCAGCACATTGAGTACCTTCTGATAATCATTACGGTGAACGGTAAACGAGAAGTCGGTCAGACCGTCGTGGCCGACGTTCTGCACAATCATGTCGACGTCGATGTTGGCGTCGCCGACAGGCCCGAGGATCTGGTAGGCAATACCCGGACGGTCGGGAACACCTAGCACGGTGATTTTCGCTTCATCGCGATTGAAGGCGATGCCTGAAATGACGGCCTTTTCCATATCCTTGTCTTCCTCAAATGTGATCAGCGTGCCTTCGCCTTCGTCCTCGAAGCTGGACAGTACGCGCAAACGCACCTTGTATTTGCCGGCAAACTCGACCGAACGGATCTGCAGCACTTTGGAGCCGAGGCTCGCCATCTCGAGCATTTCCTCGAAGGTGACGGTTTTCAGGCGGCGGGCTTCCGGAACGATGCGTGGGTCCGTGGTGTAAACCCCGTCGACGTCGGTGTAGATCTGGCACTCGTCGGCTTTCAGCGCGGCCGCAAGGGCAACGCCGGTGGTGTCGGAACCGCCACGGCCGAGGGTGGTGATATTGCCCTGCTCGTCTATTCCTTGAAAGCCGGCGACAACAACCACGCGACCGGCCTTGAGGTCGGCGCGCATGTTGTGCTCGTCAATGCTAAGGATGCGCGCCTTGGTGTAGGCATTGTCGGTGAGGATGCGGACCTGTCCACCGGTGTAACTGCGTGCCTGCAGGCCGATCTCGATCAGCGCCATCGACAGCAACGCAATGGTGACCTGCTCGCCGGTTGACACCATGACGTCGAGTTCTCGGGGATCGGGCTGGGACTGGATTTCCTTGGCCAGCGCGATCAGCCGGTTGGTTTCACCGGAAATCGCCGAAACAACCACAACCACGTCGTGCCCCTGCGCTTTCCAGCGAGCGACCCGTTTGGCGACGTTTTTGATGCGTTCGGGGCTGCCGACCGAGGTGCCGCCGTATTTTTGGACTATCAGAGCCATGATGGCTGGGTTTCTGCCCGATGCGAAAAAGGGGCATATTTTATTGGATTTTCAGGGGAAAAACGAGGTTTACCCGGTTCAGGCCTGCCAATTGATCAGCCCCTGAACACCCTGAGGGTATAATCCGCCCCCCATGCGCATCACCCGAAGACTGGAATTCGACGCCGGTCACCGCATCCCTAACCACGGCAGCCAGTGCCGGCATCTGCACGGCCACCGCTACGCCATCGAGATCACGCTGGCCGGCCCGGTCGTCGCCACGGCCGGCGCGGCCGATGAAGGCATGGTCATGGACTTCTCCGAGGTCAAATTCATTGCCCAGCAGCATGTCGTGGAGCCCTGGGACCACGCCTTTCTGGCATGGCGGCAGGATCATGCCGTCCTCGAATTCCTCGCTACCATCCCTGACCACAAAACGGTGCTGTTTGAAGCGCCACCGACGGCAGAGCATCTGGCACAAACCGCGTTCAAGATTCTCCACCCGCTTTATCGCAGCCGTTACGGAAACAAACTCGAATTGCAGCAGGTCCGGCTATATGAAACGCCCAATTGCTGGGCCGATGCGGCGCGAGGAGACGCCTGACTGGCGGAGGGTGTGTCCGCCATATTTTTGCATCATCTGACGCCACCCCAATTCATGAATCGCATTTTCTCCTATGAGGAATTGGAAATACTTGTGTCAGGTCATATCAAGGCATATCATCCAATTTCATTTATTTGGGTATGCTCAATGGTATGCCAAAGATTGCCAAGGAACTTTCAGCCCTTGAAGTAAAACGCCTCAGTCGCCCCGGATGGCACGCAGTTGGGGGCGTTTCCGGCCTTCTCCTGCAGGTACGGGAAGCGTCTCAAGTTGGATCACCCCTACCCCGGTCTTGGATACTTCGCCTCAGAATTGCAGGGCAGCGTCAATTAATGGGATTAGGGTCCTACCCTCAGGTATCTCTCGCCGATGCGCGAGAGATAGCTAGGAAGCTCTCCATGGAGGCCAAAGGGGGTGTTGATATTTTGGCCCGCAAACGCGCACAAAGAAGCGCCCTGATCGCAGCCGCATCAAAAAGCAAGACCTTCCGAGAGTGCGCAGAAGCCTACATGGAGGCTCACGCCTCGGACTACACCAACGACAAGCACCGTAAACAGTGGTCCTCTACATTGGAAGCCTATGCCTACCCCGTCATTGGAAAGCTGCTGGTCGCGGATGTAACCATGCGTCAAGTTCTGGATGTCCTGCTGCAGGACACTACCCACCGATCCGGGGACTTCGGCAAGCTGTGGTACATCAAGCCAGAGACCGCTAAGCGCCTGTTGGATCGAATCAGGACCTTGCTGGACTACGCCACGGTCAACGAATACAGGTCGGGAACAAATCCGGCGATCTGGAAGGGATATTTGGACACCCAACTCCCCTCACCCCGAGGACTGAAGACGGTCAGACACCAGCCTGCCATCCCTTACGACCAGATAGGTGATTTTATGCTGCATCTGCGGCGCTTAAACAGTATCAGCGCTCGCGCACTGGAGTTTCTGATTCTGACCGGGGTGCGCTCGGGGTCAGTACGGCTAGCTGATTGGTCAGAAATCGATTTAGATAAAAAGCTCTGGATCATCCCGGCAGCACACACCAAAGCAAAGCGGGAACACCGAGTTCCCCTACAGCCCCAAGCCATCCAGTTGCTGGAGTCGCTTCCAAAATTTGCAGAAACCGAGAAAGTCTTCCCCAGCCCCAGCGGGAAACCCCTGTCCGACATGGCCTTAAGCCAGCTCATGCGTGGCATGCGGGAGCGTAGGGAATTGAAGCTCAAAGCTGTGCCACACGGCTTTCGCTCCACCTTCAGGGACTGGGCTGCAGACCAAACCAATTATCCCGATGAAATCCGTAAAGCCGCTTCCGGACACATCGTTAGCGATCAAACCAAGAAAGCCTATGAGCGGACCGATCTACTGGAAAAGCGCCGACGGCTGATGATTGAGTGGGCAAACTTTTTGGCTCAACCAAGCATCGTCAAAAAAGCAACAATTCTGAGACTACACGGTAAACAGCGGATCTCTACTTAGTTGGATTCTCAATCTTTTTATTGGACTAAAAATCTCTCAAACATTCGGAGATGCAAATGAAAAAACGCACTCAAACTACGGATGACTGGACCAGCCTCATTACGCCGACAAGTCGTTCCAGCCCAAAATCTACGCCACGGGCTAAAAGCGCGAAGAGCATAAAGGTCACTGATAAAGATGTTGTTGATTTTGATTTAAAATTTTTGGAGCTTTGCATAAGTCTTGAATACGATAATAACGCCGCAATACGCCTGCTGAAAATCATAAATGTTTATTTAGAAAGCAACCAGCCTTTACCTTACAACATACGGGACTACCTCTGCAGGGCTCTCACAAAAGTAATTGATGCCCCTGCTAACGAACGCGCCCTCGTTTTGGGAAAAGCGCTGGGATTGACCAGAAGTAATCAGCGCCCAAAAAAAGCAGACACAGATGAAATAGGGGTATTGGTTGAAAAGCATCTACCCAAAGCAAAGAATTTAACAGCTGCAAGAAAAGAAGTTTCCAAACTGAAAGGTTTAGGCAGAAGAACGGTTGACAGATACCATCAGGCCCATATTAGGGCGAATGAGGCGTTTGCAGACCTCAAAAAGCGCGAGCATGCAATCAAGAAAAAGTAGCCAGAATTGAGGTCATAAGTACCGCCCTTTTATGACCTAGATCTACGCTTTAATCTTTGCACCACGAACAACCAAGTGGAGCAAAGACATGCCACCGCGCACCAACACCCCAGAAGCCCCAAGCGGCGAAAAATCCGAAAAACTGACCAAGCAGTTTCGCAATATTGATGAACTGCCAGACGCCTCGCTACTGGCATTGCCCTCCGTTTCGCAATTACTTGGCATTAGCAGCAACACCATATGGAGATGGTCGCGCAGCGGCCTTCTGAAGCCCATACGAATTGGCTCGTCCACGCGATGGCAATTAGGAGACCTGCGTTCAATGATCCGCGCAGGTGCAGGCCAACTGAGCCAAAAAATACCCCCATCAGTTAAGCGAAGGTCTAGCTCCACTCATTTCTCTGAGTTGAGTAATGCATCAGGTGGCGCCGATGTCGTCGCTTGATGAAATAGGTGCTTCCTCAAAAATCAACATAGTAGTGACGCCAAAAGCGAAGCCGGTGGAGGCGCCCTACAGCATTACGAGTCAGTATGCAGAGAAGAAAAGGCTTGATCACCTCAATCGATGGTTAAAGAGTAACGACTTCGATCTGGCCTTGACGATTTCATTGGGACGTAGCCCAGATGGCTACGCTCCTACACCAAGCGGCAGTCGTAAAACATTTCGTCGGATCTGCATTGATCTTGAACAGTCAATTCTTGGGGGGCAATGTCGACGTAAGGGAATCCGACTAATTAGAGCAACATTTATCGGGTTCGGCCTCCTGAATAACCATCCGCACGCACATATTGCATTAATGGCACCACCCGGTATGAGTAATGGCGATTTCCAAAGCAAAGTAACTAGTTATTTACGACAAGAGGCACTCGTTGGGACATTCAAGGTCGAGCGGATTTATAGCGAAGGATGGATTGATTACATGACCGAGCATGGACTGGAGACATTCGAGCCAGAGTTGAGCTGTTTAGCCCCGCCTCCCCAAGGCTAAGAACTTCTGTCGTCGAGCGACGCTGTTCCGAAGGCTAAGGCGTCAAGGAATGCCTTGATTGGGGAAGCTTCGCCAAAAATTCCTGAAAGGATGAGAAATGAGTACAGAAATCACAAGAAATCCCCAAGAGATCGCCTCCAGAATCAACGAGGAACACGCCAGAGCGTTCGGGAAGGCCCAAGATGCCCTTAGCCATGCCAGAGCGGCTGGAGAGCTTCTAATCGAAGCGAAAAGCCTCCTGAAGCATGGGGAATGGGGTAAATGGCTGGCTGAGAACGTAGCCTTTACGGAAAGGACGGCCCAGTCCTACATGAAGCTTGCCCGTAATTGGGAGTTCTTATCCAAAAACGAAACGATTTCGGATTTGGGCTTGGTGAAGACGTTAAGCCTGCTTTCCGATGTCCCGAAGATTGGAGATTACGTGGAAGCTTGGGTTCCCCCCTTATCCCCGGACCGGGACTACTTAACCCTTCCTTTTGGCGACGGTCGTTGCTTGGTTATATCCCCCTCACTTAAACACGATGGCTTCTACGAGGTCTCAACGCTTGAACCCCTAGAGTCGAATACAGTGGATTACTGGACCGTGAAACCAGAGGGGATTGAAATGATCCTTGATTGGCTGCTGAAAGCAATCAAAGAAAAGGAAAAGACGCTGCGTTGGATGGCCTGCCCGGGAGGCTCCTTCTCCGCATCAGAAAAAGCTAAAACCACGAAATTAACAATGGATGAAGCGAAGCGCTCTATGAATCACTTTGCGGGAAGTTGAACGCCATACCTAGGGATCATGCCCGCTCAACAATCATCGAGAGTAGATGCAGGCATCGCACAGGCGCGCGGGCGCGTCTTGGGGTTTGCTAATGAAGTTTAAAACCTTGATCTCTCGGGGTCTGAAGTCCGTCTGTGGAGCCAAGACCAGAAAAGGCAGCCCCTGCCAATGCAAACAGACCTTCAAAGGTGGGAGATGCAGGCTTCACGGAGGACTATCAACCGGACCTAAAACTGAAGAGGGAAAGCGGCGATCTGCCAGAAATCTGAAATCTCGCTCCAAGCCCTTGCATCAGGAACAGAAATCGCATGCAAAGCAACACGGCAGGATTGTTTAACTTTGCAGCCTGAATTCCTACTTAACGATTGGTATGCGAAGGGGCGAGGGTGTCCGGATTTTTGTGTAAACGGGTTTCAGTTAATGCTGCGGCATCCGGTCCGTAAACTGAATGGTAAAGCGGTTTAAGGCGGCCTTCCAGTCCCGAATCGGCATCGTCCATTTCTTGCTGATGTTTCGCAGCGCCAGGTAGAAGAGTTTCAGCAACGCCTCGTCGTTGGGAAACGCGCCGCGGTTCTTCGTGATCTTGCGCAGGCCCATGTTCACCGATTCGATCGCGTTGGTCGTGTAGATCACCTTGCGGATTTCTGGCGGGTAATCGAAGAATGGGGTGACGCGCGTCCAGTTGCGCCGCCAGGACTGCGCAATGGGCGGGTAGGCTGCATCCCACTTGCGCTCGAATTCGGCGAGCTGGCGCTCGGCCTCTTCGGCGGTGGCCGACTGGTAGATGAGTTTCAGATCGGCAGCCACCTCGGGGCGAATCTTCCACGAGACGTAATTCAGGCTGTGGCGCACCAGATGCACGAGGCACAGTTGCACCGCCGTCTTCGGATACACCGTCTCGATCGCTTCAGGGAAGCCCTTCAGCCCGTCCACGCAGGCAATGAAGATGTCCTGCACGCCGCGGTTCTTGAGTTCAGTCACCACCTGCAGCCAGAATTTCGCCCCCTCGGTCTGGGCGATCCATATGCCCAGCAACTCCTTCTCACCGGCGAGATTGATGCCCAGCGCCAGATACACGGCCTTCACCCGCACCGCCCCGGCATCCCGCGCTTTGACGTGAATGCAGTCCAGATAGACGATCGGATATAGGCCATCCAGTGGCCGGGACTGCCACGCCTTCACCTCATCGATTACCGCGTCTGTGACCGATGAAATCAGCGTCGGCGAGACCTCCGCGCCATACATCTCCTGCAGATGCCCCTGAATCTCGCGCACCGTCATGCCCCGCGCGTAGAGCGACAGGATCTTGTCGTCGAACCCCGCCCATCGGGTCTGATGCTTGGGAACGATCTGCGGCTCGAAGCTGCCGTGCCGGTCGCGCGGCACTTCAATCGGCAGTTCGCCAAACTCGCCCTTCAGCGTCTTGACGCTCTTGCCATTGCGGGTATTGCCGGCAGGATTCGCTACCGGCTCGTGCCTGCCATGACCGAGATGCTCGGCCATCTCCGCTTGCAGCGCGCGTTCAACCAGCGCCTTGGTGAGCTGCTTGAGCAGCCCGTTATCGCCAATCAGGTCTTCCGGCTTCTTGTAATCGGCCAGCAGGCCGTCCAGCACTTCCTTGCTTACGGTCATCATCGCTCCTTGCAATGCGGCAGTTTCCTGCCAAATGACCGTTTACACAAAATCTCTTACACGCCC
>Ga0222713_10001724_pt1 | contig 24112 bp, 24 predicted proteins | sample C33_649DmetaG_FD_165061 | JGI IMG/M metagenome (GOLD analysis project Ga0222713, IMG submission 165061) | Estuarine water microbial communities from San Francisco Bay, California, United States - C33_649D | ecosystem: Environmental > Aquatic > Marine > Unclassified | place: USA: California...
TGAACAAATTCTTTGAACATTTGCTCAAAAAACTCATATTGCTTGATTTTGTGCGAGCGCAACAAAGCATTAAAATTTTCACCTAAGTCAACAGGATAAGTAAAAGCAAATGATGTGCACTCCCTTTCTGTATTTGCAATACGCTCGGATTGCTTAATACGGTCAAGAATCATATTTCTGTAGCGCGGGCGTTCAATAGCAATAAGCATCATTGCACGAGCAACATCGGCAAGTCTATAACCCGAATCTTTCAATTGGCGAGCAAACATAGTTGCTATTGCAGGGTCTATACAAACTTGTGTCCCTTTTTTCCTTAATGCTCGTTTTTTTGGTATTTCATCGACAATTTCAATGTTTTCATTTTCAGGTACAAGGACTGAACTTATCGAAGGAAATTCAAATTCATCAAATGATGGTGGCGAAGGATTTTTTTCATAATTGGGCAGTTTAAATTCGTTGGCTGTAAGGATGCGTTGAATCTCCATTTCAAGTGACTTGACTTGAGAGGTAAGCATCGCATTTTCTTCAACCAATTGACGATTGTAAATAAGCATCTCCCTAATAATCATAGGTGTTTCAGAGTTGACAGTTTCACTTTCTTTGTGATTAAAGTCAAAGAATGGGGTTTTGCGGATAGGATGTTCCATTTGATTTTTCATTTTTTTTTGTTATCTATTTGCTTTGTCTATGCAAGATTAATATGTCTCGTTGGTTTTTGCAATAATGTTGATAAAAAACATTTCCTGATGTTTGTAAATGGACAAAAATTTTTGTGAATCGTTCAAATAGGTTTAGAAAATAGCAACCTTAATCAGATTAAAGCAAATGCATACTTCTTACATATTCCGTATGTAACAGTTTAAGAAACGATTGAAGTAACGGATAAAAAGAACTAAATCACATAGTTACAAAATATTATTGTAACGATAAATGTAATGTATCAAGGAATGGTAGACAAAGTTTTACAGATTAGCAAAATGTGAATAAACAAGAATTGCTGTTTTGAAAAACTTAGTGTAAAATTGCACTTATGGAAGATTCAACCTATGAAGAAATCTACAATATTGTAGAATTCGCTATTGACGATGCTGTAATTACATACGACCTTGACGAAAGACCAATTATGGATAAAGGCAAATTGCACGAAGTCATTACAGAAATAATTATGAAGCGCGAAAAGGCCCTAAGGAAACGACTGAACAAGCAAATAAATGAAAGTGTAAAAAATATTTTGGAAAATAATTGACTTATTTCCCAAAATAATTATTTTTGCCACTACAACGATAACACCTATGAGCATAATTGAGCCATTTCCTGAAGGTTTTGACCAACAGGACCATTATGAAGAAATGTTTCACAGCCACGACAGTGAAAAGTTTTGCGACTGTGACATTAGCGAAGAATTAGAGGATGAAGACGGTGTGTGTAGCCTGTGTGGATTAAAATATGAATAAATACAAATATGAATACACTAACATCTCAACCATTTTTGACTATCATCAGTGCGCTGTTGGTCATTGGATTAATCAGGGTTATTATGGAATTGGCCTCTGAAAAAAGAAAACGTAAAAACGAACAAGATTTATTTGATGAAGATGATGATGAATATGACCCCGAGACTGAATTAGGTATTGGGGCTTACACTGAACCGATAACACACAATCAAAATTTAATTGTGCTTACTCATTTAAAGAATGGACTTATGTGTGATGAGGAAATGGCGAAGTACTATAAAATCAAAAAACTATCGGCTGTTATTTCAACTTTGAAGAAAAAGGGTCACGCGATTGAATATGTGAAGGATGGAAACCGTAAAGGGTATGTGTTAAAAAATTGAAAATGGCAATCACTAAATTGGCAAAATTACTCATTCTAAAAGGGATGACGCAACAGGAATTATACAACCTTGTTCAACAAAAAACGGGAAAGGCTATACAATTATACCGTATAAGTACGATGGTGAATGGTAAATTGACTGATTACAAAGTAAGCACAGCGCGAACTTTAGCAAAAGCCTTAGAAGTTTCAACCGATGAAATAATCGAAGACCATTTTGAAAATTAAAGACTTTTTTAAAAGGGTAGTTAGTAAAGGTGAGCATCATATGTTGGTGTGGGTGGTTGTATTTGCAAATCTTGATGAACCAATTTCCTTGTCGAAGATTGGTCAAAAGGTGCGCATTTCTAAAACCCACGTTTTCAGGATTATTAAATGGGGAATAGATGTGTTGAAAGAATTGGAAGTGGAGTGTCAATACAGTAGTGACTCCAACGGAATCACGGTCAGTGTGGGAAAAGCCGCTGTGAAAACAAAAGAAATTTCAAAAGTCACTCAAGAATCAAAATCAATGCCGACAGCAAAACATACCGAAACTACCATTCAGATTATTTTGTACTTGAATGAAAAAGCAAACAAGAATTTTTCAGTAGAAGCAAAAGAGGCAAAAAGATGCATCAACGCGCGTATTTCAGAAGGATACTCACTGAATGATTTTAAAAAGGTGATAGATATAAAAGTCAGCAAATGGCTAAATACCCCTCAGGAAGACTACCTAAGACCCATAACTTTATTCGGAACCAAATTCAATTCTTATTTAAATGAACGACCCCAAAACGAACAAATCACTAACCAAAGTAACATCGCAAGAACAATCGCTGTCGCTAACAAAGTCGCAAGCGAACTTAGCGGTATGGACTCGGAATAGTGTTGAAAAGGAAGTAGTGCTTGCAGCCTACGGGAAGCAAATTGGAAACTACACAACCACGGAGGACTTGACCAAATTAATTGGGATGGTAACGAAGTGGCGCATAATGTTGGGTCTTAGTAAGGAGATGAGTGAGGAGGAACTGAAAATAAACGTACAGTTCATCAAAACGAATTATCCAAAATTTACCCTGAAGGACATTGATATAGCAATCAATTGGTCCCTGCAAGGCAAACTTGGAGTTACTGTAGAACCTTATGGGGCGTTTTCGCCTCTGTACATCAGTCGTATCTTGAATGCCTATGGTGCTAAGTCAGAAGAAATGATTAACGAAGTGCTTCAACGAAAAAAGTTGGAGGCTCGTTTACAAGCCTCAGAAAAGACGGTTTTAACCTATGAAGAAAGTGTTAAACAGCGTAGGGATTATATCGTTTGGTTTATCAATAAAATCAAAAATGAAAACAAATACATTGGAGACTTTGACAACATAATGTGGGATTTCGTTACAAAGTACAATCTGATAAAAGTCAATGAAAAATGGACTGAGCAAGCGAGTGAATTTGCTGACGGTGAAATTTTGCGCGAAAATATGGATGAAGGCTATGCGAAATTTTATGACAAATTGAATTTCAACGATAAGAAGGTTGAAATGAAAAAGCGTCGTGAAATGTATGGACGGTATTATCTACTAAAGAAGTATTTTGACACCATAGAGAGCCCCGTGAATTGGATTTCCCGATATGATGACAATATGTTAATAGCACCACCTAAAAACAAGTAAAATGGACGAATTTAGCACCCTTTGTTTGGGTATCCCAACAATAAACCAAGCGGAACTTTTAAATAAAGCCCTTGAGACCTACAAAGACACTTTTTACGGTAGGCACATTTTTATCGTGGATAATGGAAATCAAAAAATCAATAGGGTTTCTCAGGGAATGAAAATTATGGTTCAAAAGCAAAATTTAGGAGTTGCTGCATCTTGGAACCTAATTTGTAAAATGGCGTTTTCTCAGGGATACACTCACGTAGCAATAATGAACGATGATATCGTTTGTGAAAAATATGCTGACGACCTTGAAGACTTCATTGATATTACAGGAGCGGGAATATACACAGGATATAAAAACTTCTCAGTGTTTATCATTTCTTATGAAACATACAAATACATAGGACCATTTGATGAAGATTTTGTAGGAGCCTATTTTGAAGATAGTGATTACTTGTACCGATGCAAACTCAAAGGCGTATTTATCGAGCAAACAGAGTTGCTAAACCCTGAAGTGTACAACCAATCATTGAGTATTCGTAAAGACCCACAACTCAATAAAAATTTTGAACAAAACAAAACCCGTTATTTACAGAAATGGGGTGGAGTTCCAACTGAAGAGAAATATTTAACCCCCTATAACCAATAATATGAACAATCAAGAAAAAAGAATCCAACCATCTATATTTGATTGGTTGGTAAAATTGTTTGAGTTTCCTGCAACACTGACAATTTCAACAATGTGGGTCCTAAGATTTATTTATTTGGCCAAAAAAAGACAGTTTGAGAATGAGGATTTTAGTAATGCACTTTTAAGGATTTGGAAAGAGAATGTAGATTACGCAAGTTTTCATCTTTTCCTTTGGAAAATGCCTGTGACCATCATTTTTTATTCATCACTAATCGTATTTATGATTTTTTTATGAAATTCAGAGACCCCAAAATTTATGCCGTTGAAATACATAGCAAGGACCCCTTAAGAAAGGAGAGCAGTCCATTTGAATATTTGTATGAATACTCATTAAAGGATGGTTGGTATAATGGTACTAAACAGTCTGAATTTGCCAAGAAACTTTCATTGGCAGAAGCGAGTATGTTTATTTCAACCTTTTCCAAAATGTATCCTGAATTTTTTCATATTTCTTTGATAAAATCTTACAGTGTACCCGTAGAATTAGGTAAAAACAATACTATAATATTGGAATCAGCAATGAATTCAATGGAATAAACAATTTTAAAAAAATATTTTAGAAAATATAATTATGAGCGAAGAAAAAAAAGCCCCCGCACCAATTCAGATTTCACACACCTACAGTCTTGTCGAGTACAATGTGGTAAAAAAAGCCAAAATGTTACAAAAGGATGGTTTTATGGTAAAATGTCATAAATGCGGCCCTCAGTTGATTCCAAACAATCAATTGGGCACATTGGTCCCTCTTTACGAACATTGTTCTACACACTGCTCGAGAGCGTTAATTGGTGTTGAAAATGATAAAGTGGTTTACATTCAAACTTGTGAAGTGCAGAATCAAAAGTTTGTGATTGAAAATGCAAACATTTCAACCGAAAAGGAAAGTACCTTAATTGTCAATCGATAAAACGATTGTTGGTATATGCAAATATTACAAGGTAACAATCTTGACTTGTTAAAAACGCTACCCAAGAATAGCGTAGACAGTATTGTAACAGACCCTCCGTATGGTTTGTCTTTTATGAATAAGAAATGGGATTATGATGTTCCTACAGTTGAGTTATGGCGAGAAGTGTATCGAGTATTAAAGCACGGAGGTTACTTGTTGTCATTTGGCGGTACTCGAACTTATCATAGGATGGTTGTAAATATAGAGGATGCAGGTTTTGAAATACGCGACCAAATTATGTGGCTATATGGAAGTGGATTTCCAAAATCTCATAATATTGGAAAGGCTGTGGATGCTTTAACGCTCACAGGTAAATCAAATCCTAAAGCATTAAGAGAGGTTCGTATGGGCGAAAACTACAAACCAACAGGTCAAGTAGATTATCATAAAGGCAGGATGTTTTCTTCCGAAATACCTAATGATAATACAGAGCAAAATATCAATAATAAATGGGAAGGTTGGGGGACTGCATTAAAACCCGCCAACGAACCTATATGTCTTGCTCGTAAACCCTTGTCTGAAAAATCCGTTGCTGAAAATGTCCTTAAATACGGGACGGGTGCAATAAATATTGATGGATGTAGAGTAGCACAATCATCAAGTTTAGGGCGTTTCCCTGCCAATTTAATTCACGATGGAAGTTATGAGGTAGTTACAAAATTCCCAAACGAAAACGGTAGCACGTCCCGTTTCTTTTATTGTGCCAAAACGAGTCAAAGTGATAGGAACGATGGCAATAATCACCCAACCGTAAAGCCAACTGAACTTATGAGTTACCTCTGTCGTTTAATAACGCCACCAAACGGAATAGTATTGGACCCTTTTATGGGAAGTGGTTCGACAGGCAAAGGTGCAATACTTGAGGGTTTTGATTTTATCGGAATGGAACTTGACCCCGAATATGTAGAAATAGCCAAATCAAGAATTACGCGGGCTCAAGCAGAATATCAAGAAATTAAAGCACAATTAAAATTATTTTAAATATGAAAAGACTATTAGCATATATGGATTTTGACTGTCCTACAGGGTTCGGAAATGTGTCGAAAAACCTTTTTGAGAGACTCACCCCATTCTTCGAAAAGAATGATATTCAGGTGGATGTGTGCGCCACGAACTATGGTAATAAGGAAACTCTACACTACCACAAAAATGTCACTGTGTATAATGCGAAATCATTTGCCAAAAATATGAGTGATAAGTGGTATAGAGATGGGTTTTTGAAATTACTACAGAGCAAACCTTATGACCTTGTATGGATGATGAATGATTTGCCCGTTATCGATGCATTTATGTCATTGATGCCCGTGATTAGGGAAAGCAAGGTCAAGTTGATGCATCCTCAGTTTAAATTATTGTTGTACACACCCATCGATAGCAATCCCGACCCATCTTGGTTTAAACACGCAAAGGATTTTGACCAAATAATCACTTATACGAAATATGGTTTTGATGAAATACAAAAAATCAAACGGTTAAAAAACCTTGAGATTATCCCTCACGGATTTGACACCAAGAATTTTTTTGAACAATCAGGTCAGAAAGAAGAGTGCAGGAAACGCGTAGGGATACCTCAGGGTAAGTTCGTCATCGGGACGGTGAACAAGAATCAGCCACGAAAAGATATGGCTAATGCTTTAATTGCGTTTGCTGAATTTAAAGACACTTTACCCAAGGGACATAATGTGTGTTTATATCTGCACACATATTATGATGACCCAACAGGGGTGAATTTACGCACAGTAGGAGATAAATTAGGGCTTGTTTGGGAAAAGGATTATACAATGCCGATGCACAAAAAATACACTGATGGAGCCTACACGCTTTCCGATATGAATGATGTTTACAATTCTTTCGATGTGTTTTTGACTACGTCTACGGCAGAAGGGTGGGGATTAACTTTAACTGAAGCCATTTGCTGTAAACTTCCAATCATATTTGGATATCACACGTCTCAAAAGGAAATAGCGGCACCTTTGAAGTCGGGAAAGTGTATTGAATTGACGAAGAGCGTTCAAATTCACGATGGTAACGCTATTCGTTACAAATTGAATCCTACCGAGATTGCTAAATGGATGAATTTTTTCTACAAGCAATATCAATCAGGGGAGAAGGAGAATTTTGATAAGTATGACGAAGTGATAAAAAAGTACGATTGGGATTTAATAGCAATTGAATGGTCAGTGATTATTGCTAAATTGCTTAAATGAATTGGGAAACCTACTTGACTACATTATTGGTGATGTCGAATATCACTTGGTTTTTGTTATTTAGAGTGGTTCAGAAGGTTGCTGAATCAAGACGCGACATTATCAATCAACTTTTGGAGGAAAAGAAAAGGGCGTAACATTCCGCTACGCCCACTCCTCAGCCGAGTTTGTTCAGACAAACTTGATACAAGTCGTTAATTAACGATTCTTGTAAACCAAGTAAGCGAGCAAAGCAATGGTAATGGTGTTGTGAACATTCACCCCACCCAACCAATTCGGGTTTTTGATGTCGAAAAATCCATTCATAGTTTTTTTGTCATAAATTTGACTCTACAAATATCAATTACAAATTCATTGAATATGTAAGGTGGTTAATTGTAGTAAAATAAAATCAATCAAATCGCTACAACTAAATCAAAATCAATCACTTACGCGTAATCAATAATGAATAATTGATATTAAAGGAAACTCAAAAACACTTTAATACATTCAATTTACATCATTATGAGAAAAGGTCGTAAGTCTTTATCGCAAACACCCGCACCAAAAAAGGAACAAATCAGGGGTAGTAAAACTAATCCCGCAGGGAGTGCTTCGAGTAAATCAAAGGCTAAATCTATTCAGTTTAGCGATGCTACTGAAAAAACAATCCGTGCAAAAGTAGCAGCACATAACCTGAAATATCCAAGCAAGAAAATTACGGTGGCTACAGCGAATGCCGTTGTTCGAAGAGGAATGGGAGCATATTCTGTAAGCCACAGACCAACGATTAGCGGTGGAGCCCCAAATTCTCGCACAGCGTGGGGGATTGCAAGGTTAAATAAATTTATGGAAAAGAAAGTTGGAAAGCCTGTAAAGGCCGCATATGTTCAAGATGATGATTTACTTTGAGATAGATATGGCTATATGTTTGAATTATAAGAAAAATACACCAAATTTGTATTAATATGTCATTTAAAGACCTTTTAAATAAACATTACACCCACACTCAAAATTCGGTGAAAAAATACGAAGTGGGTGGTAAGGTAGTTACCAAAAAAGGGGCTACCAATGATGCGAAGAAAGGAGGTTATTTCGATGGTAGGCCGCACTCAGAGGGTGGTATTAAAGCCATTAACATCGATAATAATCAACCTATAGAAGTTGAAGGTGGAGAAGTCGTTATTACAAAACGCGCAGTAGCCGACAACACTAAAAAAGAATTCCAAGGCAAAATGATGACTAACAAAGAAATTTTGTCAAAAATAAATGAATCAGGTGGAGGAGTCTCTTTCGCAAAAGGAGGCGAAGTCAAATTGGAGGAAGATGACTATTATATTTCTGATGATGATTTGAATTTTCCAATTGATGAAAAGGAATTTGCCGACGGTGGAACTATTCCTCTTCCTGAAATCCAACAGCGTATTTTAGAGATAATCGTCAATTCGCCAAAACCACAAATTACCTACAATCAAATTCAAGACCGATATAGTGAAAAATTTCCTACGGAATTTGGTATTTATAAAGAGCGTGATGAAGTCTTGGATGCCGTACTTGAAATGCTTGATTCAAAGGTGATTATAAGTGGTCCTAAAGGTTACGAACTTACACCTGACGGGTATGATAAAATTGAAGAAATCAGGCGAGAGAACTTAAATACAAAAACTACATTAACAAATGAAACTAAGGTCATTATACCTGAAAATCAACAGCGTATTTTAGAAATAATTATAAATTATGGAAAGCCAAAAGTTACGTATGATGAAATTCGAGACAAGTATGAGGAAAAATTTCCAACAAACAAATTAATTACTGAAGTAGTGGATGCTTTGCGTGAAGCATTAGAGTCTAATTTGATTGTACAGGTCTCAGAAGGAATGTACAAGGCTTACAAAATTTCTCCTTTGGGTTTTGATAAAATTGAAGAAATACGCCAATCAAATCGAGAAGCAAATAATCAAAAATCAAACGAAAACAGTGGGCCTTTAGAAATTGAATCAATTCGAGTTTTAATTAGCAATATTAAAGACCCTGAAGGTTCTAAATACGGTATCACAAATAAATATAGAGGCCAATATCAAAAAGTCTTTCAAAACATTGCAACATTTGATAATGTAGAAGAAGATATTGTATATTATGGGAAAGATGGTGGTAATGTTAATGATTTTTACGTAAAAATTATAAATCCAAAATTCAAAATTGACTCTGAGTCAGCAATCAAAGAAATAAATAAATTAAATCGTGTATCGGTTACAGATATTATTTACAAAAATTCACCGAGCACTGAAGGAGTTCAAACGAATCCTTTGTTCGAAGAATTTCCCTATTTTGCTCCTGATGCTGTCCAAGAATACAATCCTCAGGTTCTTACGGTGCAACCAAGGTCTCTTATCCTTGATGCTTCATTGACAGAACTGAAAAACAAAATATCTGAAAAGCAAAAAATCATACGAATCACTTCGCAATTATTACAAGATGTACCTGTTGAAAATGTCTTGGAAAGAGTTGAAATGTCTTTACTATTGAACGCGGAGCAAAAAGAGTTGGATTTATTAGCAAACCCAACATTAAACAAACTTCCATTTTTGAAACGCACCAATAATAAAAATGCTTTAGACCAATTGATAGATAATGCTCGTGTAGAACAAAAGAATCTTCAACTACCAAGAACTTTAGCGACTGAAACAAATATGTTAGGCGAGTTCGATACTTTCATTGAATATTGCGCAGCAAATACAGATTCTTACATTGCTAATTGGTTGGTTAATTTTTTTGGAAATTGGGTTTTTTATTCTGATTTATACAATTTTGATTACTCACTGTTGAATGATAAAAATAACCTACCCGATGCAATGAGTAGAGTAGGGAGAGTTCAACAGATTCAAATCGGTAATACCTATCAATATATGTATGTTCCTCAAATTGTATTTCAAGGATTGTCTAAGGTTTATGACAGAGTGGGATTTGATGTTTTTCCGATTTCCTATTATGCAGTAAATTATAGTTATGCGAATTGGTTTGCAACTACTAAAGGACAAAATTTGGGAACAGAAGGGGTTATACTTCCGTGTATTTTGAATATACGTAGACCATTAGATTTGAGTTTTTTTGGAATCGAAAAAGTAAGCCCTACAAAATTCTTTGATGCGATTTATCTTCAAACAGGCTTGTCTCCTCAAGAGTTGAAGGTAAGTCCCGCATTTTTATCCGACAGCACGCCTGATTTAGAGGTGTGGGTTTATATTAGAAATAATGTTGAAATGTTAAAAATCCTTAAGGAAACAAAAATCTGTGATGGTATTCATATGTATGAAAATAATCCCGCAGTTGATATGACGAATATCGCTTATCAGACCGAAGTTTGGATTACTTTTTATCCTGAGCAGACCAAAGTTGTTCCATTATATCAATTTAGAGATTTCAAGCAAGATGGGTTCGAAATGGAAAGAGGATGGTTTAGTAAATCGCAATTTTTAAAAAGTGGAGGTACAATATGAATATTGGTCAAGTAATAAAAATTGGAGGGATTGATTTAAAATATAAAACTGCGGCTCAACTTTTGGGTAAAACGCTGAATAATGTCCAAATAGATGGTAAGTGGAATGCAGCGCAGTATTATGCTTTAGAGGATTTTTATGCACTGCCACCCGAAAAAAAAATACCTGTGCTCATACAGTTATCAAGAGAGGATAATAGTAAGATGTTTTTAGTTGGATTTTTTCAACACGAATTTCTTACAGCAATAAATTTTTCGAGTGACATAAATGTAAATTTTGAAATGATTATGAATCCTGTTGTCATTCCAAATTCATATGGCTTTTACTACGAAGAAGAGGCTTATGATTTCTTTATGGATTTAAATGAGCGTTTTAATCAACAGCAAAAAGGCAATCCACCACCACAACCACCTGAAGAACAACAAATTTTATTAGGCAGGTTTGATATAAATTCTGATAATATATTATACGTGTTTCAGTCATCCATTAAACCCGATGCGAGCGGTAACTATATAGGAGAATATGTCACAACATTAACGGATACAAACACGGCTTCGACAAGTCCAAAATCTAAAGAGATAACTACGACTATTAATGGGGAAGAATATGATTTGTTATTATTGTTTGACCAAGATTTTTCTGATAAAACATCGTTGCCAATTCCTTCTACCTTTCCACAAGGAGGTGGTGGTCCTAAATCGCAAACTTGGTTTATTATTCCTATGAAAAACGATGGTACAGGACACGGTGAGCCTCCACCAATGCCTTCGCAAGGGTCACAGGGCTCAAACGGCTCACAAGGTTCTCAAGGTTCTCAAGGCTCGCAAGGGTCACAAGGTTCTCAAGGCTCTCAAGGGTCACAAGGTTCTCAAGGCTCGCAAGGGTCACAGGGTTCTCAAGGCTCGCAAGGGTCACAGGGTTCAAAGGGCTCACAGGGTTCTCAAGGCTCACAAGGTTCTCAAGGCTCGCAAGGGTCACAGGGTTCTCAAGGTTCTCAAGGTTCTCAAGGTTCTCAGGGCTCGCAAGGGTCACAGGGTTCTCAAGGTTCTCAAGGTTCTCAAGGTTCTCAGGGCTCTCAAGGGTCAAATGGTTCTCAGGGTTCTCAGGGCTCTGAAGGCTCTCAAGGGTCAAATGGTTCACGCGGTAAACGCGGGGCAAGCACAAGTGGTTCAAGTGGAAGAAAAGGACAAATTCAAGGGGGTGATGATGAAAGTGCATCGCCTGTATATGGTAGTACTCAAACCAAAGATATACCGTTAATTGAAATCATTTCTCAGGCAACAAATAAAACATCAAACCAAGTTCGAGGTCAAGTAAGAACTACAGGTTCCGCAATGATGTTCCTTTCTTCAAACCCATCATCTATAAACCCAATTAAAAGAAGTTTAGGATATTCTGAAAGCGATAATATATCAATAAATCAATTGGCACAACAAATAGTTCAAAAAATAAGAGAATAAACAATATGGCACAAAGAGGCACATTAGAATACTATCAGGAAATTGTGAATGACACAACCACTCCTGAATTACTTAGAAATCAAGCACAGAAGCAAATTGACCGTTTGGCTTCAATTGGCTCTGCGCAAATACAAACATCGGCATCAACAGGAGTTGGAGACCCGCAAATTCAAGCGGTAATTGATGCAATGCAAGCCGCAGTAAATGCTTACGCAGGTAAATCAGGAAATCCTGAGCAAATCAAAAGAATTGTCGACGAAGAAATTTCAAAATCAAAAATTGATTTTTCTCAACTAAGTGACGGCCTGAAGGCAATGTTACAATCGTCTCAAAAAGTAGAGTTGACAATACGTCAAATGGCTGCCGTATCTACAAAAGTGGTTAGTAATGCCTTTATTACAAGACCTATTGTTCAAGACCTTTTATCTGATGTTCAAGCGCGAAACAATGCATATTTGTACGGAGGAGCGGGAACGGGTAAAACGTTTACAGCAGGTGAAATCGCAGACTTATTGGATTGGGAACTTATTACTTTGAACTGTAACCAATTTACATCTCCAATCGATATTATTGGAGGTCAAACTATTGATGGTTATCAGGAAGGAAAAGTTTCAATGGCTTGGGCCAACGAAATTATTTCTCCTAATGGTGATAAGCGTAAAGTTTCGGGCGTAGTTCTTCTTTTGGATGAGTTACCTAAACTTGACCCCAATACAGCAGGTTTGCTGAACGAAGCCTTGGCTAAAGTAAAAGATTTTAAACTTGACAAAGTAACGGGTGCAATAAAACCACCGACAATTTTGAATGGAAGAAATGAAAAATTGGTTTTAGGCAATTTGATGGTTATTGCCACGGGTAACGTGCCATTAAATACCGTTGACCCCGATTATGAGGCTAATTTTAAGCAGGATTTATCTTTGCAAGACCGTTTTGTAGGTAGCACCTACAAGGTTTTCGTTGATTATGAATACGAATTCAACTCTATTATGGAAGGATTTGCATTCATTTGGATTTATGGAACCAAACTGCGTGAAAAGATTATTTCTTTGAATGCAACGGGTCAAGCGTTTGTTTCAATTCGTCTTATGATGAATTTGAAAGAAACTTACAAAGTGTATCGTGAGGTAATAGACAAAAAGAAATTCAATCAGGGTAATCAAGCCTTTGATTTAATTTCTGAGCCCAAAACTATCATTGAATCTTTGGAAACTTTCTTGACTCTTTTCAAACCTGCAATTAAACAAGCCATTCAAGACGACCCTGAAACCAACTTGAAAAACTTTGAAAAAATTGTTAAGGAAAAAAATAAAATGCCATACAATGAAAAGGCTCCTAATTTCAACACTCAAGATGAAATTAATGAAGCGCAAAGAATGATTAAAGCATACGAGGATAGTAAAAACTCTTAATCAATGGCTCTATTTGGAAATTGGCAGGGATATCCTATAGTTGGTTGGTCTTTTGACGACCAAGACAAACTTATTGAGGCTCTTGAGGAGACTTCAGGTACAAATGGTCGCAGATTATATGATGATACTATACGAGAATATAAAAGGGATTATTATGACAAATTTTTTAGTAAACTACTTTTCAATTTTGGATTAAAATTTCAATTAGGTGGCTCAAAAGACAAATCAAGAATAATTACGACAGATAAGCCGCAAGGAATTTTTGATTTTTCTTTGGCTTCAAAAGGATTGTATAGGGTACCCGAATATTACTCGGAGAAATTAGCAGAAGAAAAACCTGATAGATTTATTGAGTATGGTACTTTAAGCGGAGTAGTGCCACCGAATTTTGTTCAGCAACGGATGATACTTGGTATTAGACAATTTTATTTCAAAGATGAAGATGGAAAAGAGTATGTTTGTCAACAATATCAAAAAGGCACTATTGCTATAAAAGATAATATCAAAGGTGCTAAATTACAGTTTGCTACAAACACAAAAAAAGTATATTTGAAGTTTAAACGGCAAGGAGGAAAAGTAAACTACGTTGAAATTTATTCACTATTTTATTTTACAAGCGTAAGTGGAAATGACGGGTATGCTTTACGACATTTACCTGCAATAATCGTATGTCAATATTTTGAGAGTATTGGTATAAAGTGCCGTTTTTATGCAACTCGATTTGTAGTTTTTGATAATAAATATAAAATAAGAAAAGAGGATTTACTCACGGGTGCAACTTTGCCATTATGGAATTATGATAATAAAGGCAAACTACACAATTCCGAAGATTATTTGTGTGTTCAACCATTTTTAGCCAAAGAGTATGGCGAGGAGTTTGACCCTGCAATAGCACTTGCATTTTCAAAGCAAGGCGCAAGTCCTGTATATCGGTATGGAATACAAAACGCTCAAAAACACGACCTTGTAGCAAAGGATTTTCCAACGGGAGGAAATCCCGATTGGAATGAAATCGATTATAGAATTGGTTTTGAGAGGTATAAAAACAAATATCAAGAATATGTGGAGGCGGGTATTTTTAAGGGTAAAGAAGTAAGACCTGAGGCTCAAATATTATTTCATTCTATGTCAATAAAATATTATCAGAGTGAGTTAATGGACGATGCTATGAATGTTTATGGCTCTTATGGTGGTACTATGGATAGACTCGTAGAAAAATCGCAATTTTATGGAAAATTTATTGAATGGTGGATGAATTTTTGTGCTCAAAAATTACGCGACTATATTCTTCTTTTGAACACCAAACAACCTCGGAAAGAAATGGAAATGATTGGTAGGGAAATGAAAGAAGGGCTTGAAAATTATGTATATTATTTAAATAATAATGCAATAAGTGGTTTAGATAAAGCATTTCGGGATATAATTATATATAAGATAGGTGATATATGTAAAATAGAATATTTAACTCTCAACGAAACTATTGTCGGAAACGAATTAAAAATTAACCCTGATATAAGGGGGTATATCTCAAATTTAATAAATGATGTTGCTATTTATGCTGAGGAGGACCCATTTCCGACTCCAAAAGAACAAATTGAAAAAATGGATGCATTAGCAGAAACTTTATATAATGAATTGGAAAGGGTAAATATATGAAAATAAGTCAACAAGCGTATGTTACGCTTCAAGAAATACTAAGAAATTTGAACATTGCATCCGCAAAAGGTGCTAAAGTTCAAAATCTTTTGGTTTTGCAAAATCCCATCATTCCTGATGCTGTTTACATCAAATATGACATAGAATATATGTCAGCAGGAGAAAAAAAGTTTGAACCAAGATTAACGCAAATAAGCGATAGCGGTGAACCTATGGACATAAATGACCAATTTGATAATGTCTATCAACGGTATGCTTTCTTAGGTGACTGTGTTCCTGTTAATGTTTCACAAATAAAAATAAGATAATGGCTCAGAGGGATAAGTATGACTTTCAACAAATAAGTCAAGATTGGGGTGCCGTCGAATACAAAGACGTGCCATCCTACAGCAAAACAAGTGTAGGAACTACGGGAGATGCGTATTTAATCAGACAATTTTTAAAACAGTTTTTTCCATTTTTAAAAACGACTGTAAATAAAGGTAATACTTCAGTAAGGGTTAAAGTTCAAGAAATCGAAATCAATTTTATTTCGCAACAAGGTGGGGTTCGTACAAATTTCCTACTTAATGCCGCCAAATTGGATGAAATTTTGGGGCCTCTTTTTGAGGGTCAAGGTTTTGATGGAATGACCGATTCTTCATATTCGAAACCTTTGCCAAAAATGTACAATGATGAGGGATTTGAAGTAAGTTATGGATACATTTATTTATTTGTAGACCCTGAAAATTTTAAATACCGTTATACAATTGACCTTAATACTCCTGATAAAACAAAAAAACAAGATGTTTTAGTATTTCGCTCGGAAGTTGCAGGTGACGGGTCTCAATTGAAGATAGAATTGCCTTTGAAGACCTACAATTATATTAGGAACGAAATAAACAATACTATTTCTAATACTGCATCACCTACGACCAATCAAAGTGATTCGGTGATTTTGGAAAGAAGTGAAGAAAATCCAAATCCTGAGCATAATTTGGATAGACAGGCAGAAAATATTTTGAAATTACTAAATCGGGATACGGCACTTAGTTTAAGTGAAATGGACAATTTTTCAACAATTCCTCGACAGCAAATAGAGGAAAATTTAGTTGATTTATTAAGTGATGGATACGTTGTTATTGTAGACAAGAATAAGAAAAGACAGAAATATGAAATAACTCAAAAAGGTAAAAATGCTTTGGAAACAACGGCATCAAAAATTGACCCGTTGCCGAATCAGGAAAAACCGAATAGCCCAAGTCGGTACAACATATCAAGTTTAGGACAAGCAATAGTAGATTTTTTAGCAGAAAATACAATGTACGTCCTCGAGGCGTTGCTAAATGAACTGACTTTTAATAAAAAATTTAGGAGAGAAGACATTTTGGATGAAGTAAAAGAATTAATACAGAATGGCTTGGTTAGTGCCCAAATGAAAAATGGTTATACTGTGTATGTTCTTACCTCTGAAGGCAGTAGATATGTTGACGAGGATAAATATTACACAGTTTTAAAACGACTTATATTAGATTTTTTGGCAGCCAAAAAAGGCTCAAAGTTTGCAACAAAAAGTTTTATTATTACGCAAATCAGAGATAATAATAGTATTTATTCTGAGTTTGAAATTGTTCAAGCACTAAATGAATTGGTAGAAGAAGAATTGATTGGTAATAAAATTATACAAGGTTATGAATCATATTTTATTTTACCCAAAGCCTCGTCTGATTTCATCAAAAAACAAAATCCACTAATTTCAAAAGACCCTAATGATATGGATATGGAAAAATCAAGTGAAGGCGAAAAAGCAATGTCATTATTTGTTGCCAAAAATTTGGATATTTTGAAGGATATGGAACAAAACGCTCCTGAGTTATTGGATGTGCTTTCCAAGGGTTTACAACTTATTACAAATTTAGGCAAAGGAAACACGGCAGAACTTGCACCTTTTATTCCTTTAAAAAATCAACAGGAATTGGAGGACCAATTAAAGGAGGAAGATTTTGACATTTCAGAAAGTGATTTATCAGAACTTGATTTGACAGGACTTGAAGATGATTTGGAACTTAATGATGATGAATTAGGCAACTTGGATTTAACAGAATTCGATGAATTGACTGATTTTGTTAACACTGAATTGATACCTTCAAAAGAGGCGCGTGATTACGCAGTTTTAAAAACTTTGCAGTTGAAATCGGTGGTAAATAATTCTATTACGACCAACGAAATTTTAACGTCATTGAATGACCGTGCTGAAGAAAAATACACAGACCAAAATATTTTGGATTTGGAACAAAGGGATTTTCTTTATAAGTCTAATGGATGGAATTTAACAACTAAAGGTGAAGAATTCATAGATGAATATGAGTTAAAAAACAAACAAGACAGTGTTGCTTATCCTTTGATTAATGCTCAAAATAAAATTGATATTGACAATTTAGATATTTATCAAAAAGAAATAATTAGGGTTCTATCTCCATACGATAATGATGCTCTTTATCCAACATTGACTGTAGTCCAAATATTTGAAAAAATTGATAACAACTTCAAATTTACTTATCGAGTTATAGATGCAAGGGCAGATTTGGAAATTTTAAAAATAATGGGTTTAGTGGAGGAAGAAGACCAAAAATTTAGTTTGGTAATGTCTGATAAAGTCAAAAAAGTAGTCGATGAGTTGAATGAAGAAAAATCGAAAAGCGAAAAATTAAGTTCTACAGAAGAACTCATATTACTCGATTTAAGACGTATGAATACTTCTCTGTCAGGGTCAGATATCCAAAAAGATATAACATCATCTTCTAAAACAAATTTGACACTTCCAAAAGTTTTTACAATGTTATCTCAATTAAAAAACAAAGGACTTGTTGAAGAAATCAATACTCAATACTCAGGAGTACAATGGAAAATAACACCTTTGGGTGATGAATATGTTGACAAACTACCAAAAACGGGAGGAGAATACCGTGAAGAAAAAAAACGACAAAAAATCGAAGAGGATTTCGGCTCACTTGACTATGATTATTACTTAGTTGCAAAAATTTTAAATGACACTATGGGTATGTTAACTGCAGGAACTGTAACAACCATACTTCAACAAAAATTCAATAAAAAACCAAAGTGGAAAGAAGTTGATGTTCTGTTAAAACTTCGAAGTTTAAAAAAATACGGATTGGCTTTAGAAGATATTCAAAATTCAACCGAATATTTTGAAATCAGTGCTTACGGAGAAGACGTAGTTGAATATTTGAGTGAACAAGAAAGCAAAGGATTATATCCAAAATCAAAACCAACACAACAGACCGCTGCTGTGCGCCCCTCTCCTACGGAAAGTGCAACCCTTAATGCTGTTGGAACCATAAAAAAAGGTAATGATGGAAACAATTGGGAAGTCAAAGAAAGTTCCACAGGTGTGAAGCGTTGGGTAAAAATGAAATAAAAAACAAAAAAATACGAATATGAATAATCAAGCAAAAATCAAACTTGAGAAAATAAAGAAACTGAAACTCCCTGAAAAAGTTAGGGCTACAGCGGACAAAATTGAAAAAGGTTTGTCGAGTGCAGACGCGGCTACCCAAAAGAAGGCTGAAGATGCATTGAATAAACTTTATGACCAAATCAAAGCAGTTGCGGCTAAACAGCGTGAAGAAAAAACGGAAAAGAAAGTCAATGAAAATACTATTGTTCCTCAGAATGCTGATATCGCGGCCCCTGAAGCAAAAAAACAGTTGGCAAAAAAAACCACTGTTGCAGATGACGTGATTGACAAGGCATTAAAGGAGGACCCTGAACTTGCAGGATTTGGGAAATCGGATAAACGCAGAGACGCAGGGCGCAAAGCGCAACCTGCAGGTCGACGAGTGGCTCGCAAGGGATGGAAAAATCAATACGGTAAATCAGATGGCGGCAGAGTATATTTTGAAAATCGTGAAAACCGTACAGACCGTAAAAGTCCCTCTTTCAAATCAGGATACCCATATTTAGCAAAAGGTGGTAAAATACACCCTATGGATGAGGAAGATGGAACTTTTTATGTCAACCTTTACAAGACCAAAGGAGACCAAATGATGTCAGTGGATGAGCGCGAATACAAATCTAAAGCGTCCGCTATGACCTATGCGATGATGAAGCGCGATTTTATGAAAGAAGGTGAAAGCATATTCGTGATGAATGATGACGGTGATGTGCTTTACACTTCTATTGGCACCAAAAAAATGGCTATGGGTGGTAAATTCCCTTATCAAAATGCTCAAGTTGGTGACAGTGCTCGTGTTATTCTTGAAAACAAAATGGGAACCATTATGGTCGCATATGGTCGTCGTTTCCATTTGAAGTTTCCCGATGGTACGGAAAAGACATATTCGGCTGAAGAATTAGAATTTTATCCTGAAGACGAAATGATGGCTAAAGGTGGTGACATTCAAAACACAACTTTTGTCGTTAAAAACTTGGACGGTAAAATCGTTTTAAAAACTAAAAGTCTAAATAAAGCATCAGACTATCAAGGTTTAGTCGGAAGGGATACTCACACGGTTGAAACTCTTGACGGCAGAATTTTGAGTGCGTCAGGTGGTTATATGGAACATCGTGGTACAATTACGGATGATTCATTGGAAAGTATTTTGAAAAGTGATTTCCCTAAATCCAATTATCAGTTAGATTATAATGAAATTAATGGGCATAGTATTTACGGGCAAAAAGAGGTGATTCAGACTATTCAAAAACATTTGTTGAATGAATATGGTATAACTTCTGAATATGTTAAAGAGGGATTTGGATTGCCATTTTTGAGGGTAAATAGTCAATTCGTAGACAAATACGCTCAAGGTGGATATATTGCTGAGGGAGAAAATTATGAGTATGTAAATACTTTCAAGCGTTTTGACAGCAATGTTCCTGTTCCTCAGGAGGACTTTGAAAAATTGGTGGATGCGTATCACAAACAACTTTCAGGTGATAAACTTGCCGTTTCCAAATACAAGGTTTTGAAACTTCAAATGGGCAACTATTTAGGTCATAAAACAGTTGAAGAAATGGAAGAGTACATCGAGAAAACTCACAACGCTCACAAAATGGCCGATGGTGGTGAATTGAAAAAAGGCGATAAAATTATAATACTTGGAAAAGAGTTTGAATTTGTACGAAATGAAATGGATTCAAGCCAAGGATATGACGAAGAGCGTGTAATTTTGAAAAATGAAGATGGAATTCGCTCGTATCCAAAAGATATGGTTGAAGCATATTCCAAATACAAAATGGCCGATGGTGGAGTAGTTAGCAATTTAGAATTACTCAAGACAAAGATTAGAGATGAAAGCAAAAAAATGAAAGTTTATGGCGAGGATGGATTTGGTGGATATGTAGTTAATATGAGTGATGATAAAATTTCACTTTCAGACTACACAGATTTAAAACCGTATTCAGCACAAGCAAGTGATAACGAAACAAAGGTTTCCTTTTCTGACACGAATCGTCAAATGGTTATATTTTCAACAGATGTTAAAGAGCGTTTTGAAGATGACAATAGTTTCAAAAAATATGGGGGGATTAAATACATTTATGAGCCACTCACTGACGAAATTGCGGAGGAAATATTAAGCAAAGTAGATACCTTTAAACAAAGCACTGCATTTGCAACAGGTGGTTATGTGTCTAAAAGGGATATTGAAGCGATAACAATTGTGAACCCAAATAAGAGTAATCCGAAAAACCCATACTTGACTTTCCGAAGTGGAGAATTCTTAAACGGTTTGAATCAATTCGCGAAAGGTGGAAAACTGACTGATAATTATACCTACATTAAACGGAGTGATGTTTTTGCGGTGTACTACAAAGACAAATCCAAAAAATATTTTTCGGTTATGGAAAATAAACCGAAAAATGGTTTTTGGGTCAGCAAGAAAGCATTAATCAGGGAAGGTGGAAAAACACCAAGTGCAGCAAATGCACCTTTTGACGCATACGAGTCATACAATGAACTTTCTGAGATGAATAGCAAAGTATGGGACAAGTTGAAAATTCAAAGTGGTAGCGAAATTTATGCTTCAGATTCTTTACAAAAGAAATTGGCCGTCGAGTATCCCAATTCGGGAATTGATGCAAAATTCAAAAGTTTGAAAGCCATTCAAAGAAAAAAGGTTGCGGAAATAATGACGGACGAAAACGAGCATAGTTTGCGTAATTATTTGACACTGAGAGGATATCTTGGACAAAAAGAATATGACAGAAAGGTAAGTATATTCGACCCTAAAAGACCTTATAACTTAAACCCTGCAAATTTTAAAAATACTCTGAAAAAAATGGCTGAGGGTGGTAAAATTGGATTTGAAGCCCTTTCCAAAAAAGTAGCGTCAAGGTATGCGGGTAAAAATGTTAAGCCTAAATACCAAGGCGAATATGGAAAGACTTACGATAAGGCTGAAGCAAAGGAAGTTGGCGACAAAGTAGCGGCAAAAGTTTATCGTATGCAGCAAGGTAAAATGGCTATGGGTGGTGAACTTGAAAAGGGTATTCGAACCGAAATGAAAGAACACGGAATGAGCCGTGAAGAAGCAACAAAAACTGCGAATGACCATTTAAAAGAAGATGCAAAATACTACACCAAAATGGCTAAAATTGGTCTAAAAGATGGTGGTAAAATCGAATTGCCTCACGAATTGGATAGATATTTTACTAAGCCTGCAGGAACGATTGAAGTGGAAATGAACAAGTTGATTCCTATTCGTGCACGGAAGAGTGGTATTGAAAATGCAGAAGTGTATATGAAGAAGGCTTACGATGGAAAAATGTCGAAGCGTAAACCTATTGAAATTTACAAAACTCGTAATAAAAAATATCGTGTAAACGATGGTAACAGTACCTATGCAGTTGCTAAAAAGAATGGTTGGGAAACTATTTATGCAACTGTAGTTTCCAATCCAAATATCAAAAATCGTGTTGAAAAAAGTACATTTGCAATAGCAAAAGAAATTAGAAAAGAAGGTGAAAAATGGAGTGATGCTGTTAAAAGAGTAAAGGAAAACAGGAAATGAAATTATTAAAATTAACCAAACAGGAAGTTGCAAAACTTCAAAAGCAATATAAATTTGGGTCTGATTTATCCAAGCAAGATGTAGTGGTGAAAATATTCAACCCTTATGGTAGAGGGAGATGGTATTTGGTAAATCAAGACCCTGATGACCCTGATTACATTTGGGCGATTGTAGATTTGGGTATGGGTCCTGAGGTTGGCTCAGTGAGTTTTAGCGAATTGCAAAACTTTCGAATGCCTGTATATGGATATAAATTCCCGTTGGAAAAGGACAGATTTACACAGCGAAATGCTGTCGAAGTTTTTGAAGGATTACAGCGCGGGAATTATTTTGCAGATGGTGGAGAAATCAAAGTGAAAGTTGCCGAAAAAGACATTTACAACAAAAATCATTACAAAGGTATCTTTCAAGATTCGGACAAAGATGGTGTTCCTGACATTGATGATGCGCAACCTAAAAATGCGAAATTACAGGGAGAGGTTGAAGAGTTGAAGTTCTCTCAAGTTTTTGATAGGCTTATCAAAACCAAAAAGTCTTTGGACAAAATTATGAGGGCGGCTATTTCAAAACTTAAGGTTATTTCCCCTGTAGGAAGTACTATTTATGCGCGAACCAAAACGCCTTATTCCATAATTAACAAATTGATTAACAAGAAATCTACGAGCCTTGAAAGAAGCAAATTGGGAGATGTAGAAGGTTTGACAGACTTAATTGGAACCACCGTGGTTGTGAAAAATTTGGATGATATTAATATGGTTTCTAAGAAGTTGGATGATGGAGCATTAGGCGAAATTTTGGAGAAAAAAGATTATTATAAAAATCCAAAAGCGGGTTATCGTGCAATTCATTACATCACTATTTTTGAGGGCGTTGCTATTGAAGTTCAATTAAAAACTTACCGTCAAAAAGAAATAAATGAGGCTTCGCACGAACCTTACAAGTATGAAAATCTTGAAGCGGAGCGTTTATTGTATTTGACTAATTTGGCAAATGAAGCGGATATGGGAAATCTAAAAGCCCAAATAGAAATTGACAAAATTTTCCTTGATAAAAAAGCCTTAAAGCAATCTTTATACAAAGACAAAGTCAGAGGAAATAAATTACCTTCGTAATAAAATTTACACATATGAAAAATATAACCACTATCCTAAAGGAGAAAAATGTGAAAGTCGACACTTTGCCCGACAACATTCAAAGTGCAATTGAAAATTCAATGAACCTTTTCGAGGACATTCAAACTTTAGAAGACACGTTGACTGAAGAGTCTACAGATGAAGAAAAAGCAGAATTCACCGAATTGAAGCAAACCCACGAAGATTTTAACGAACAGATTCTTGGGGCAATTGACAATTTTCAAGAAGAACTTGAAGCAAAGAAAAAAGCACAAAATAATGTAAGTCCTGCGCCATCGCCTGCGCCTGAACCAAAACCTGCAACGCCTCCACCATCAAATCCTGAACCGAAAAAAAAAGGAATTGGATTTGGTACTTTTATTATCGGAGCAGCAGTTTTGATTGTAACCGCAGGTGCTGTTAATATGATGAGAAATAAGAACTAATGGAAAAAATACCCCAACACTACTTTGCATTTAATCCACAGTCTGTCCGTTGGATGGATATGGTGTTTGTTGCACCTATTATGATTTATGCAGGTGTGAAGGGAGATTTTAAACCGTATGTTAAATTTTCACTCATCGCGATTGGCTCTTTGACTTTTCTTTACAACGGCATTAATTATGTAACCAATTTGCAAAACGAAGAAAAATGAGTTACCGTATTACA
>Ga0222713_10001726_pt1 | contig 24095 bp, 19 predicted proteins | sample C33_649DmetaG_FD_165061 | JGI IMG/M metagenome (GOLD analysis project Ga0222713, IMG submission 165061) | Estuarine water microbial communities from San Francisco Bay, California, United States - C33_649D | ecosystem: Environmental > Aquatic > Marine > Unclassified | place: USA: California...
GAGCAGTTGATCGAGAGTGGCCAGTTGGACGTGAGCAACGCGTCGCTCGAGGAGCGCATCACGTACCACGACTCGTGCTACCTCGGTCGCCACAACGACGTGTACCTCGCACCACGCAAGGTGGTGGCGTCCATCAAGGGCATCGAGGTCGTCGAGATGCAACGCAACGGCACGAAGGGAATGTGCTGTGGCGCCGGTGGCGCCCGCATGTGGATGGAAGAGTCCATCGGCACCAAGGTGAACGACGAGCGCGCCCGCGAGGCTCTGAGCACCGGCGCGAGCCGCGTGGCCACCGCGTGCCCGTTCTGCTACATCATGCTCGACGACGGCGTAAAGGCCGCCGGTGCCGAGGAAGATCAGGTGAAGGTGGCCGACATCGCCATCCACCTGTTGGAAGCCATCGAGAACGGCGAGAAGGCCCTGGCGAACCCCGCCACTCCACTCACCGCATCGAACTGATCCGATCGCACTGATTCCGTCGTTCCCGGTTCGGGATCGACGTCAATTCAGATGGCCGAGCACCAATGACCGCAAGGTGTCGATTCCGATGCCCTTGCTGGCGCTGACCCACACGATGTCTCCGGGCTCCAACATGCAACCCGCCGCCAAGTCCTTTTTGCGCGTTTGACGCTTGGCCGACTTCACCTTGTCGTGCTTGGTGGCCACCACCGTGTGCGGGATGCCGTTGGCGCGCAACCACTCGAGCATCTGAACGTCCAATTTCGTGGGACCGATCTCGCCGTCGACCAACACGAAGACGTTCACCAACTCCTCGCGATCCAACAGGTATCCCTCGATCATCTTCTGCCAACCCTGTTTCACACGACCGGGCACCGCCGCGTAGCCGTAGCCCGGCAGGTCCACCAGCGTCGAGCCGTTCGGCAGAGCGAACATGTTGATCAACTGCGTGCGTCCCGGTGTGTTCGACACGCGGGCCAGCTGCTTGCGATTGGCCAACGCATTGATGAGTGACGACTTGCCCACGTTGCTGCGACCGACGAAAGCGACCTCGGCGGGTGAAGCGGGCAGAACCTTCGCGTCGACCGCCGACGTCACGAACTCGATGGACAACGGCGATGCGGTCATGCGACGAGTGTACGGTCAGGGCAGGTCGTCCTCGGCGGTGGTTCCGGGGATGTCGAAGCGAATGTCGGAGATCTCGTCCAGCGTTTCCATGTCGCTCACCAACACTCCACCGGCGCTGACGGTCACCAACCGATTCGACGCGATCATCGAACGACGAATGGGGAACCACTGCATGAGGCGACCTTGCTCCACCAACTCATCACTCTCGAGCCTCAACACGACCGCCGATTCGCAACCCGGACCACCGAATTCGACGCAGTTCATCTCCTTCGGAATCACGATCTGTCCGGTCGGCTCCCACCACAGGAAAGCGTGCGGGTCCCACGTGGCCTCACTCCACTCGGCGATCTCGGCGGTCGCCACCTGTCGCGGCGCCGCCGGGTCGGAGACATCGAACAGAGACACCTGAACCCCGGTGATCTGCCCGGTTTCGGTGCCCGACATGCCCACGCCGATCAAGCGACCGCCACCGATGGGCTTCAGATAGGTCGAGTAGCCGGGAATCTTCAACTCCCCGACCATCGCGGGGTTCGATGGGTTCGAAAGATCGATCACGTAGAGCGGGTCCACCTGCCGGAACGTGACCACGTATCCGCGCGGGCCATCGAAGCGCACGCCCTGAATCTGCTCGCCACGACCCAGACCGCGCACCGACCCGACCTCCACCAGATCGGCGCCATCGACGCGCAACACGTGAACGCCGTTGTCCTGACCACCTCCGAAGTCGTCGGAGTACGCCGTGGTCGCCACTCGCAGATCACCCTCGAATTCGGACATCGAATACGAGTTCAACAACGTTCCGATCACTTCACCGGATGCCACGTACTCGACGCCGTCGAGCAACGAGAACCGATGAATCACGGTCCGCGGCGACTCCGGGTTGTTGGACACCCATTCCTCGTCCACGACGTCATTCCAACGATTCGTCGTGACGTACAGGCTCTCCTCGGAGGTGTACGTGCTACCGGCTTGCGTGATCAGGCCCGCCGCACCGAGCGGCACCGACGCCGCATCCGTGTCGAGCGTTTCGGTGTCCAAGACGGCGACCCACGTGATACCCCAACCGCTGAAGTCGCCGGGATGACCCATGCGCGCGCAGTCGATGGCCACCGCCGGTGTGCCCCACGCCCCGAGTACCGATTCCTCGAACGAGCGTGGCAACAGGTCCTCGGCGTCGAGGGCCTCGATCACCTCGATGTTGCGCTCCTTGGCGGCTTCCTGTGCGTCGGTGGTGCCGTCGCGCGGGGAGACGAAGTCCAGGCGGTTCGTGATGCCGGCCTGCAGAACCAATTGCACGACCCCGTCGACGACGCGCATCGACACCATGGATCCCTCGAGATGATCGCGTCGTCGAAAAACGGGGACACCCGAATCGATCGAGTAACGAGTCACCACGGTGGACGTGCTCTGCGACCAGGAATTGGTGGCAACCACCAACACGTCACCGACCAACACCATCTGGGATTCACCCAGCGGCACCTCGAGGTCCGCCAGAACGGTCGCGGTGTCCAGATCGACGCTTCGCAAACGATTGTCGATGATGCTGTACACGAACCGACCGTCGGTCTCGGTGATGTCGCCCTCGTCGACACCTGCTTCCTGGGTGTTGGTTCCCGAAGTACCCGAACCATTGGACGCACCACCCGTCGACTCGTCCGCGGCCGGTGCTTCGGTGGCCGCTGGTGCGTCCTCCATCCAGACACCATCCCGACCCCAATACACGGGGTACATGTCGAGTCCGTAGGGCGTGACGCGCTCGAGCATTTCCGCCTTGGTCCAATCGACCACACCGTCACAGTCTTCGAAGGCCGAATACAACCGAACGGCATCGTTCGGGTCCAAGTCGAATGGTCGCTCCGTGGACGACGTCTCGCCGTTTCCGGAACATGACACGCCCAACAAACCGAGGGCCACGAGGGCGGGGACGAACAGCGCACGATCGTTCATGCCACATCTGACGACGCCAATCAGCGTCGGGTTCCCGAACGAATGTCAGTTCTTGTCGAAGTTCTCGAAATAGCGACTGGGGGTCGGACCGCGTTGCCCGTGGTACTTCGAACCTCGCGCGCCCTGGCCGTACGGCTTGTCGGCCGGGGTGGTCATCTGCATGAAGCTCACCTGACCGATCTTCATGCCGGGATACAAGGTGATGGGCAGGCTGGCCACGTTCGCCAATTCGAGGGTGACGTGACCATCGAAGCCGGCGTCGATGAATCCGGCGGTCGAATGAATGAGCAAACCGAGCCGACCGAGCGAACTCTTGCCCTCGATACGGGCGACCAGATCGTTGGGCACGCCCACGCGCTCCAGGGTGCTGCCCAGAACGAATTCACCCGGGTGCAACATGAACACTCCGTCTTCGGGAATCTCGACCAACTCGGTGAGACCGGTCATGTCCTTCTTCACGTCGATCACACCGGCGGTGTGGTTGCGGAACACGCGGAACAAATGGTGCAGACGCACGTCGATGGAGGAGGGCTGGATCATCGCCTCGTCGAGCGGGTCGATGACAATGCGGCCGGCCGCGAGGGCCTCCCGCAGGCTGCGGTCGGACAGAATCACGACCCTTACCGTAGTGGGTAGGGCGACCCAGTCAGCAGGTGACGGCTCGCCCTACCCCCGATAATCTCTCCCCTGTCTGCGGGTGTAGTTCAATGGCAGAACATCAGCTTCCCAAGCTGAGAACGCGGGTTCGATTCCCGTCACCCGCTCCACAACCGCGGTTCGGTTCTCGGGCAGAATGACACGGTGATCTCCCGCGACGACGCCGAACGACTCGACCGCTCCGACCCGTTGGCCTCGTTCCGCGACGAATTCCTCATCCCCGACGACGAGGTCGTCTACTTGGATGGCAACTCGCTCGGTCGCACACCGAAGGCCACGGTCGAGCGCTTGAAGAGAATGGTCGAGACCGAATGGGCGGCCGATCTCATCACCAGTTGGAGCCATTGGCTCGACATGCCGCGGCGCGTTGGCGACCGCATGGGTGCCATCATCGGCAGTCACCCCGGCGAGGTGGCACTGCACGACAACACCACGCTGAACATTTACCAAGCCGTGCACATGGCTCTGGGTCTGCGCCCCGATCGCAAAGTGGTGTCGGTTGCCTCCGACGACTTCCCGTCGGATCGCTACGTGGTGGAGGGAATCGCCGAGGACCTTGACTTGCAGGTGCGACCGCTGGCGCCCGGTATGCCGATGAACGACGTGGCCGTCGTCGTGCGCAGCGTGATCGACTACCGCACCGCCGAGCTGGCCGACGTGGCCGACTTCACCACTCGGGCCCGCGAAGCCGGAGCACTCGTGGTCTGGGACCTTTCGCACGCTGCCGGGGCCGTGGAGTTCGACGTGCACGCTCTCGGCGTGGAGCTGGCCGTCGGCTGCAGCTACAAGTTCCTGAACGGTGGTCCCGGCGCACCCGCGTGGACGTACGTGCACGCCGATCTGCAGGCCAAAGTGAACCAACCCATCCACGGATGGTTCGCACAGAAGGATCAGTTCGCCATGGAACGTCCCTTCGAACCGCACGACGACATTCGCCGCGTGTTGCTGGGCACGCCGCACATGCTCAGCTTGGTGGCCGCCGAGGAGGGCATCGCCTTGTCGGCTCGTGCCGGAATGCCCGCCATCGCTGCCAAGGGGCGCGCGCTCACCGACTTCGCGTTGTCGATCGTCGACGAACTCGAGCTGCGTTCGTCCACCCCACGCGATGCCCACCGACGCGGCTGTCACGTCGCGGTGCATCACGCCGACGCCGCGAATCTGGTCGACCGACTCACGCGTGAGCACAAGGTGATCGCCGACGTCCGCCCGCCCGACATCGTCCGTCTGGGTCTCAGTCCCCTGACCACCCGCTTCACCGACGTGTGGGACGGGCTTCACGCGTTGCGAGCCTTGTTGTGAGCGATCATCACGGACATTCGCACGATCTGAGCGGAATCGACGCGCCGGAACGGGTGGCCCGCGCCGTCTGGATCTCGGTCATCGCCGTCGGTGTGCTGGCTCTGCTGGGAGCGGTCCTGTTGTGGCCGTCGGGCGACACCTCGTCGGACAACTCCTTCATGGACACCAACGTGCAGAAGGCCGAGGTGTTGTTGGTGGAGGTGCTTCCCTGCACCGGAACCACCGAGTCCGACGGGATCGATTGTCGTTGGATCACCATCTCGGTCGGCGAACAGGATGACCGCGGCATCCTGGAACAGTCCGTCGACGGCACTGGTGCGCGCTTGGAGGAGGGCGACCGGATCCTGGTGAGTTCGGCCGACCTCGGCAACGGCACCACGGTGTACAGCTTCCACGATTACCAGCGCGGCACACCGTTGCTGTTGTTGCTCATCATCTTCGTGGTGGCGGTGTTGTTGCTCGGTCGCTGGCGTGGGCTGGGCGCCGTGGCCGGACTCGGCGCCAGCCTGGTGGTGTTGATCGTGTTCATGTTGCCGTCACTGCTGGACGGCAACAGCCCCATCGTGGTGGCCATCGTCGGATCGGTGTTGATCGCCTACATCGCGATCTTCCTCGCCCATGGTGTGAACGTGGCCTCGGCCGTGGCGTTGCTGTCCACGTTCCTGAGCCTCACCCTGACCGGCGTCTTCGGGTGGCTCTTCGTGACGCTGGCCAAGTTCACCGGCTACAGCGACGAGAGTTCCTATTACCTCGACGTGTTGGGTCTCGACATCGACGCGCGCGGCGTGATCCTGGCCGGCATAGTCATCGGCTCGCTCGGTGTGCTCGACGACGTGACCGTCACGCAGGTGAGCGCCGTGTGGGAATTGCGTCGCGCCAATCCCACCGGTTCGTGGACCGACATCTACCGACCGGCCATGACCATCGGTCGCGATCACGTCTCCTCCACGGTCAACACGCTCTTTCTCGCATACGCCGGCGCGTCGTTGCCCCTTCTCTTGCTGTTCACCCAAGCCCGACAGTCCACCGGATCCATCGTGGGCAAGGAAGTCGTGGCCGTGGAAGTGGTGCGTTCGTTGGTGGGCTCCATCGGGTTGGTGGCATCGGTTCCCATCTCCACCGCTCTGGCCGCCATGGTGGTGGGCGCGACGGCCGATCGAAAGTCGCGATGATCCCCTACGACGACGTATTGCGCGAGACGATTCGTCGCAACATCGCACGTCATCGCCGGTTGGAGCAGACCGCCGACGGTCTCCGTCGGGCCGCGGTGGCCATCGTGCTCATCGACAGCGAACCCGACGACCATGTCGATCCCTTCCCGGTGAGCGACAACCCGTTGCGTGGTGTCCCCGGTGACGTCTCCGGTCTCGATGGCCGTGTGTACGGGGTGTCGGGCGGGGCGGCGTTCCTGCTGTGTCGCCGGGCCGCGCGCATGAATCGGCATGCGGGTCAGTGGGCGTTGCCCGGCGGGAAGATCGACGGAGACGAGACGGTGGTGGAGGCCGCGTTGCGCGAGACCCACGAGGAGCTCGGCCTGCGACTCGACCAATCGTCCGTGTTGGGCCTGTTGGACGACTACACCACACGCTCCGGATTCGTGATGACACCGGTGGTGATGTGGGCCGGAGCACACGCCGAGATCGTCCCCGATCCGGCCGAGGTGGCGCACGCGTACCGCATCGGACTGCACGAACTGTGTCGTCCCGACTCTCCCCGCTTCGTGGACATCCCCGAGAGTGATCGCCCGGTGGTGCAGATTCCCTTGGGAGGCGACCTCATCCACGCCCCCACCGGTGCCGTGCTGTTGCAGATGCGATGGGTGGCCGTCGAGGGACGCATCGACGAGCGCGTCGATCACCTCGAGCAACCGGTCTTCGCGTGGTCCTGAACTTCGTGCCGAATTCTTGAAACAGTCGCGCCGACCGGGCGACGAAGATCGTCCCGTGTCCAGTCGTCACGAGCACCACTTCCTGATCGGAACGTTGTTCGTGGCCGCGGGTTCGGCGGTGTTGGCGATGACGTACGTCCCGACGCATCGTGCGGTGGCATGGTGGGCGGCTCTGCCCATCATCCTGGTGGGTGCCAACATCAGTGCCCGCCGAACCACACCGGCCGGAATCCGACGCGACAGTCGCGACGTCATCCTGTCGCCCATCGGTCAGTTCCTCTTCGCCGCCGAGTTGTTGCTTCCTCCGGTGGCCTTGCTGGCGGTCGCGGTGTTCGCGCCCACGTCACGGGTGTTCGCCGACTCGTGGCTTCATCGCTCGCAACGAGCGACCACCATGTTCGCCGGAAGCGCCGCCTTCTGGTTCGTCGTCGACGACTCGCGCGGGCTCACACGGGACTCCAACGCCTATCGCACGGTGTTGGCGTGCGTGGTGGCGATGATCGTTCACACGTTGGTGGAAGCGGCCTTGGTGTCGGCGCGGGTGGCGCTCACCAACGGCGACCGCGCGACGTCGTCCATCGTGTGGACCCCGTACGCCGCGTTGCGCGACATCTGGGAGCTGTCCATCGGAGCGGTGGCGGCCTTGTTGACCTTCGAACACCCCGTGCTGGTGATCGTGGTGGTGCCGCTGTGCTGTCTCGCCAGCGAACACATCCGACTGGAGAGTCGATCACGCTTGGCCCTCACCGACTCGCGTACGGGACTGTTGAATCCTCGGGGTTTCGAGGAGGTGGCCGACCACGAATGGCAACGCGCCGAACGGGGCATGCACCGGATCTCGTTGGTGTTGGTGGATCTCGATCTTCTGCGCGAGGTGAACAACGTGCACGGTCATCGAGCCGGCGACGCGGTGATCGCCGCCGTCGGTCGCATCCTGATGTCGTCCAGTCGTTCCACCGATGCGGTGGCCCGCCTCGGGGGCGAGGAGTTCGCGTTGCTGTTGCCCGACACCGACCTGGAGACTGCCACCATGGTCGGCGAACGTCTGCGCGAGACCGTGGCGAACACCCGCATTCCCACGCCCGTCGGACCGCTCGGCGTGACGGTGTCGTGCGGTGTGGCGACGCGGGTGGGATCCGAAACGATGGACGCGTTGTTCGACCGCGCCGACACGGCGTTGTACGACGCGAAGAACGGCGGGCGCAACAGGGTGTCGGTGGCCAGTCGGGAGAATGACGACACGCGCGTGGCCCGTCGATCCAACGCCGCCTAATCGGGAGCGTCAGCCGACCAGCCCGACCCTTCGATGAAGTAGTCGGGTTCCGCGTCTTCGTCGGCCTCGAAGCTGGGCCCGGCGATGAATCCGGTGATTCCCGTGACGGTGACCGTCGTGCAGCGATCGAGAGCCACGATGACGGGCATCGCGTCCGTCCATGCGATCTCGTCACCCGCTTCCGAGACCCGCACCACGACGTCTTCATCGAGCGAGTCACAATTCGCACGAACCTCGTCCACGGCCCGGTCGATGTCGGCGTCTCCGTATCGGCCGACCAGGTGTTCCGAGTCGACACCGACGGCCGTGACGATTCCCGACACCACGGCCACCGACGCGGCGAGCCCCGGCACCAACCATCGCGGTGCTCGTGATGCGACGGTTTCCACCACGACCACCACACCCATGATCCAGATCAACGCCGACAGTCCGGCGACGGGCAACAACAGGTAACGGTAGAAGGGGCCCGAGGTGGTCTGAACGAGCACCGCGGTGAGCGCGATACCTGACCACGACAGTGCCGTCACCGTGAACGCGAAAGGAGCGCGACGTCGGGCTCGCCACACCGCCCACGACAACGAGACGGCGACCACGACCATGAGAATCTCGAACACACCGAGTTCTCCGGCCTCGATGTACGGACTGGACGGACCGAAGAAACGGCCCATCGCCGACGGGCCGAGCCCGACCAACCGGGCGACCGTGGTCCACACGTCGCCGGACGCCCAGCCCCGGTCGGTTCCGGTGGCCACGTCGAAGAGATTCCCGTCTCCTCGAACCAGATCGACGAGCGGGAGCAACCAGATCAGCGCAATGAGCATCGAGGTTCGCACCAACGCCGACCGACGCCCCTCGTGGTTCCAACGACGACGCAGCTCACGAACCACCACCAGGGCGGCGATCACCACCACCGGTGCGGTTCCGACGTGGGTCTGCACGGCGAACGATCCGAACACGACGAATCCGGTCAGCCATGCCCATCCGCCCGATGTGGCGAATCCGGCCGCCAACACCACGGCCAACGTGGCCCACGACATGGCGGTGAACGGGTTCCACGGCTCGCGGAAGTGGTCGATGTCGAAACGCCACACGAAGGCCACCAGCGCGGAAACGGCAACCATGAATCCCGTCGAGGTGAGGCGCTTGCGGAACGCCCACACCACCATCGCCAAGGCCGCCACGTGCACGGTGACCGCGGCCACCTGATGTTCGGCGAAACCGTTGCCCGGAAGCAGGCGCGCGATCGACGACCACACGAAGGTGATCGGCCCGGGGTGGCGCCAACCTTCGCGCGAGTACATGCCGGTGAACTGTTCGCCCCGCAGGAACGCGCGTGTGCCCAATTCGAGCGCCGAGTAGTCGCAACACGGCAGTCGACGGTCGGACAACTCCGTGAGTTGCTGGATCGAAAGCACCACGAAGGGCACGGCCAGACCGACCACCACGAGCCAAGGTGAGCGGGCCAACATCCTCGATCCGCGTGCCTCGTTGCGGTGTTCGTTGCCGACGCTCATTGCCACCAGTCTCGCCGATCCCGACCTCATTTGTAAGTTCTCGGTAGGAGAGGTCCTCTTTCCATTGCATTCCCTATCGCCATGCCGTTTGATGAACACGTACTCACTCATCAGGAGAATCCATGAATCCTCGTTCCGAACTCCCCCAGTACCTCGATCGTCGTCGAGCCTTGGCCGTTTTCGGTAGCGGTCTCGGCACGCTGGTACTCGCCGCGTGCTCACGAGACGACTCGACCACGACATCGACGGCGACCACGGAGCCTGGCAACAGTGTCGGTACCACAACTCCGGCGGTACCGGTCACCGAAGTCCCGTCTTCGAGTGTTGTCGCCAACTGCGAAGTCATCCCCGAAGAAACCTCGGGGCCGTTCCCCGGCGACGGATCCAACGGTCCTGACGTGTTGTCCATCGATGGTGTCGAACGAGGCGACATTCGCCCCAGCATTGGGGACGCTTCGGGCATCGCAACCGGCACCCAGCTCACGATCGAACTGACGATCGTCGATTCGTCCACTGCGTGTTCACCGAAGGCTGGGGCCGCCGTGTACCTGTGGCACGCCGACAGCGACGGCCGTTACTCGATGTACTCGAGCGGGGTCACCGACGAGAATTACCTACGTGGAGTACAGGTGGCCGACGCCAACGGAAGGTTGTCCTTCGTCTCGGTTTTCCCCGGTTGCTACGACGGCCGCTGGCCCCACGTGCACTTCGAGGTGTACGCGACGCGAGCCGACGTGAACACTGGTCGCCCCTTGGTGACGTCCCAGTTGGCCTTCCCCGCCGCCGCCTGCGAAGTGGCGTACGACGCCACCGGCTACGAGCAGAGCGCTTCCAATCTGACGCGGGTTTCGTTGGACTCCGACATGGTGTTCCGTGATGGTGCGGACCGGCAACTGGCCGTCATGAGTGGCAACACCACCGAGGGGTTCACGGCCTCGTTGACGGTCGTCGTGTGACGCTGACCTTCCACGCCAACCAGATGATCACGAACTGCAGGGGCAGGCGGGCGTACGACACCACGCGCTCTGACAGTTCACGATCACGCCAATCCCAAACCATGTAGATGTTGGCGGGATACACCGCGACGAAGAGAACGATGGCCGCCAACGCGCCATCGCGGCGATAACGCGCGCTGATCAACATGGCTCCGATGACGAGTTCGGCCACACCGCTGGCGTAGGTCCAGAAGCTCTCATTCGGCGGCAACCACGGCGGCACGATGTCGTTGAAGAAGTCGGGGTTCACGAAGTGCTGCACGCCCGCCAAGAACACGAACACGCCCATCACGACGCCCACTCGGTCCCATCGCTTCGACGCGCCGTTCATTCGCTCATCCATGGAACCCGACCCTACGTGGTTCTCCCTGGTTCTTCTGGTGGCAGAAACGACCAGAATCTGGTCGTTTCTGCCACCAGTTCCACCAGGGGACCTCGAGATCTTGGAGTGATCAGCCGGTGGGACCCATCGTCAAGGTGCCGGGCGTGCCGGTGAAGTACCAGCCGCATTCGCCCGTTCCGTTCCAATCGCAGTTCTGAATGGAGTTGCCCGCGTACAGGTTGAACGCGATCTGCCCCGACGTGCCCGCGATCGGGGTGAACGTGCTTCCCGGACCGCCCGAGGGGCCGACTTCCTCCCATTGCCCGTTTCCGCCGCTGTAGACGCCACAACTGCTGGCACCGCGCCAACTGCAGCGGCTGTCGTTACGAATCCAATTGCCGGTCGGTGGGCCCGTCGGCACGTATGACGTCGTGGTCGCACCGTACGACGGCATGGTGGTCATCGTCGTGGGTGATGTACCGGTACCTCGTGCGACCGTCGTCGTTCCCGCAATGGCGCGGACCGTCGTCGTCGTGGCACGAGCCTCGGTGGTGGTCGGCTCGTCCGCCACCGTGGTGGAAGTCGTGGCATCACTCGTGGTCGTAGAGGTCTCCGATTCGACTGTTCCGTCGACTGCCTCTTCAGAACACAGAGAGATGATCGAACGTTCGCCGGATTCGAGATCCTCGAAGTCGAATTCGCCCGGGTAGGGCCCTTCGTTCAGGTTCACCGTCGGGGGATCAATGAACACTTCCCCACTTCCCATGTCCCGCAGTTCGAAACTGCCCGGTCCGTCGAAGGTTTCGACGCAAACTGCCCGATCCGTGAAGCTCACCGATCCGACGTTGTCGTCGCCGCAACCGATCATCACGACCGCCCCCAGCAATCCGATCATCGACGTCCTCAACACGGGGCTATACATGTTCATTTTCATCCGATCCATGGGTCTGAAAAACGTTACAGACCCTATCGGTGTCGGCCCCGTGGAATTGCGATCCCCACATCGGAACTCTGAGTGCGCGCCCGGAGAGACTCGAACTCCCAACCGTCTGATCCGAAGTCAGATGCTCTATCCATTGAGCTACGGACGCCTTGACATCGAAACTATCGGGGTCAGCGGAAGGGTCAATGCCCCTCGGCGAAAACGTGCACCAGATGACGGGCCAGCAACTCGTTCAAGTCCTCGACCGTGATGCCGAGTCGCTCGTGGACCGAACTGGCGAAAGTCGCACCGTCGGCGAAGTCGAGAAGTACTTGGTGCATCGGAACGAAGCCATACGTCGCCTGCAAGGACTCCCAGTTGAACATCCCCAGCGCATACTTGAAGTAGTCCTGCGTCGGGCCGCACGAGACATGAGGCTGGTACATCGATTCGAGCACCTCCACCCACTGATTGACGTCGAATTCGTCGGCACCGGGCTGGTACTGACGCACGATTCCCTTGAAGTTGTTCCGTTGGCCGACGGACGACCCCCGTTGGGCCATTACGTCGTATTGGAGCGCACCTCCGTACAACGATGCCTGTCCTTCGATGTACCAGCAAGGAACATCGGCGGGGAATCGTCCGGTCACACTGAACTGATACCAATGAGTCGCTTCGTGATTGACCGTGTTCGCGTTCGGAAGATCCGTGTATTCCGAACCGATCACGCTGTACTGAAGGATTCGATACTCAGGAGTGCCCGGTCGAAGTGGCTTGGTGTACCCACAGAAAGATCTGGTGGTCAACTTGCAATGGCCGAGCATGTCTTTATCCGAATCCCAGTTGTAACCGGCGTCGAGACCCTCTTGTTCGGTGACGAATTGGTACCACCACTTATAGTCCCTCTCGCTCATGATGACCCAGACGATGGGAGTCACGGCACTGCCCCCCATCGAGGCGAGCCACGGTTTCAAGGCTCGCTCGTACGCGACGATGGCCTCCGTGGCTTTCTCCCGATCCACCGTCGGCGACATTACGTGTTCGATCGGAAAGGTCTCCCCGCCCTGGGCCGCGAGATACGCGTCCCAAATATCGGCATAAACGACCTCCCAGTCTTCGGGAACACGCCCGATGGACGCGGCGGTGGTGGAGGTCGTCGTGCGCGGAATCGATGTCGAAGTTGATGGGGCGGGCGACAGATTCGTTGCTACCCCGTTGCTGCACCCGGCCATGACGATGATCAGGGTGGCGGCGACGCGGAGAATCGTCGACGTCTTCATCGGCTCGACCATCGTGCAGACATGAAGAACAATGTAGGTCGAAGCCGCCCCGGACCGACAGAAAACGGCGACCCGTTGGCCGCCGTTTTCTGTCGCGCACTTGAAGGGACTCAAACCCCAAACTCTGGGTTCCGTAGGGCTGCACAAAAGGGTCCTGCTGAACCTCTGGGCGGCGCTTGAGCGCCCGAAACACAAGTCCGATGACGGCGAGAGCTAGGAGACGACTACCGAACTGATCTCCACACGTAACCACGGCATCAATGAGTCGAAACTGACTGGAGACATCAGGGGGCTTACGACTTCTTAGTCGAGTCCTGAATATTCTGCTACCAAACCTTCTCAGGGAGTTTGGCATCAAGATGGCTGATACCACCAGAAAATCGAGAACTGATCAAAGTCAAGAAACCGATGAACGTATCGCCCGCGCTGCTATTGAGCTCGTCAACGAGGTCGGACCCGATCTTTTCACCGTGACTGAACTCGCCCGTCGAATTGGTCTGACCACCGGTGCGGTCTATCGCCGATTTGACTCTGGAGATGACATCCTGAAGGCGATTTGGTGCGATTGCTGGTCGAGTCTTCGAGGATTTGCCGAAGCCTCGTATTTCGGAAATTCACGCTCCGAATCTGAGTTCGACGTAGCTGTTTCCGAATTCGTCAAACCTTCGTCGAAAGCACGAGCCGCCGCGTTGATTCTGACGTGCTCCCGTCGCCTCGCATTGATCCACCAACCAGTTAAAGATGACGTCTGGCAATTCTGTAGTCCCACAGAAGGTACGGATCCCGTCGAGATGGGTTTGAGGTTTTCGAGCCTGAGTCTCGCTCTGGGTCGGTGCCTGTTGTCAGAGGTCGTGACCGTTGATTCAGACGCAATTCGCGAAATTTCCTGCGCCATGATCGGAACTCCTAGTCCTCACGAGCTGGTCAGGGTGGACTCTTCACCAAGGATCTATGAGTTGGTCAATCAAGCGCAGATCGACGCTGATCTTCTGATTGCAGGGGTGTCACTCATCTCTCAGGTTGGCTTCGAGGGAACGACTGCCTCTCGAATTGCCCGGGAAACCTCAAGGCCGTTTTCGCAGTTCGACAAGCAATTCGGTAGCAAGATCCGCCTCATGGAGCGGCTGGTCGAGAGTCTCATTCCGCCTGTGTTGGATTTCGAGAACCAGATGAGAGATGCGCAGGGGCCTGTGGACTCTCTTGCTGCAATGAAAAGTTGGAATGCAGTCGAAAACTCGACGGTCAGGAAGCTCGTCGCGGAAATCGTGCTGGTCGCCAATGTACGAGAGCCCATCCGCAACCTGGTCGCGGCCAAGTTGACGTCCAGGGCTCAAGTGTTATCCGATCTTGGTGTCGAGGGAATCGGTCTAGTAAGGGGGGCCTGGCACTTCGGAAGTGCCTACTTCGTGGGAATGAGCACTCTCGGGCTGTTGGTCCCCACCGGCGACATGGATTTCAGCGGAGCGGTGACGGCCTTGATCTCGATGAGAGACCTGGTCGTCGAAGCAGTCACCGCCCGGTTCCCAGGCGCTCCACCCGCCCCGCAGGTGTTGTAGCAGAACAGACTTACTCGACATTAGGATAGGCTCTATCTAAAACGGGCCCGAATTTGGCGGGTGCCAACGGTAGATGGGGACTTCCAATGCGAATAATTTCTCGTTTTGTTGTGTCAAGCGTTGTTGTCGGTCTCATGGCGACCACACTCGTCGTCACGCCCACGCGGTTTGATCTGGCTGCGCATGCAGTTGCCGAACAGGTGGGGCCCACGGGAAGTTGCTCGAACCCCGAAACCGCTACCCCGTATGCATTTCCAACTCCGAGCGCTACCGTCAACGACCTTGGAGTCGTGACCGTTGGAGGTCCCTATCCGACCGACAAGTCATTGAGAGCCGAAGTCGAGTTCAGTGGCGCAGGGGTCGAGCCCGAGATATTCACCCACACGCCAACGGTGTACGAGGCAGTCAATCGACACAATTATTGGGTTCCGAGCGTCTACAAGTTTCGGCCGTCCGTTCCGGGACCAAAGCAGCGTGTGCGCGTGAGATTACGTGCCACGTTCTGGCTTGATGGGCATCTACTCGACCAGTGCACGAAGTGGTCGGACTACTCGAACTCATTCGATATCAATCCCTCCGCGGCGCAGAACGCAGTTCCGTTGTGCAATCAGCAGTCGCGGTGGGCGTCCGATGCGTTGGGTCAGATCAGGTATTGGATTCCAGCGACGTCGGTCGTTGAAGAGATCGACAACTCTCGGTCACCCGTGATTTCGTCGACCCTGAATCGTGACGCCGCAGACAATTCTCCCATTAAGTTCAGCTGTCCGGCGGGCGGGTTGTACAACCCTCAGTCAACACTCCGGTCCCTCGTCGTTCTAGGTGACGACCCGTTCACAGCTGGCGATCAGACCTGCAAGGGAACCGTTTCTGGTGTTCAGGAATCACGTCAAATCAGCCTCCAATTCGGCCAGGTCGGACCGTGCTATATCCATTCGATTCCGTCGGAGATTTACGACAACGTCAATTTCTCAGGCGGTGCTGAAACGATCACGATTACGAGCGCACGAACGGAACGGGCACGCTCGGTTCCTAATTGGGGATCAACGATCCGAGTGTTCGTCGGCGCAGTAGAAATCGCGTCAAATTCGATTACCCGCAATTCTTCTACGTCAGTCTCGTTCACCGTTACAAACGGTCAATTCGCATCTGGACCCCAGACGGTGTTCATCACCGACGAGACTTCTCCTGCATACGTCACGAGAATCAACATCAAACCAATCACTACCGACATCTATGCCGATTGTGCGATTGGACGTGTCGTCGCACCGAATGAAGTTGAATTCACTTGGTACCCGGTGACTCAGGAAACATATAGCGAATCGGAGTGTGTCACCTCGTCGAGCGGAACACCGATCGAACCGCGTCCCGGAACCGGCATCAACAACTTCTCGTTCACTCGAGGTCCGGTCTATGGAGGTGTATATCCATACAACCAGGGTTATCGCGGAACGGTTGACGGCCACGAGATCCAATCATGGACATCGAGTTTTCACACTGACCGCTCCACGCCTTCGGCAACAACAGTCGATACCAGTGGCAATGGGAGGCTTGAGTATTTCCTGGAGGTGAACAACTTCGAGTTCGGCGCGACCCCCTCGACTACTTCGAACTGGAATTACGACGTTCATCGGGGAATTGTGCAGATCACACCATTGAACCAATCCGCGCTGGTGTTCAAATATCACGGCTTCCTTGACGAGCAAGTCACAGACAATTCGCTCTCTGGCGACACGACGACTCTCCTGAACTTCGGAGGCACGAACGACGGACGAGGAAATCCTTGGAATGCAAAGATCTACGCCGAGAAGACGCTTCTGGAGGTCACCGGAGGTCAGGGAGAGGGACTGATTACCGGAAGCACCGCGTTAGGGAACGGGGCGATCGCCGGCGACAGCTGTTCGATCACTTCGGACCTCGTGCTGCTCGCAAGCCAGACGACCCCTGGTCACACATTCGAATGCGTCGTCACCATCAAGAAGGCCGCGAGTGGTCTATTCCGAGCACAAACAATCACACGTATTGCCGAGATCCGTATCGTGCCCAATGCCGCTGCTATCACTCGGTCGCTCGAGCCTGTCGTCGTCGAAGATGCACGGCTGAGGCAGTGGGTGACGTCGGGCACCCTGACCAGCCAGACCGCTCTTGATCTCAAATTCGAGGATGTAGCAACAGGTCAGGACCTTTTCACGAACATCATGCACGAAGTTCAGGTAAAAGACATCAATGGCAATTGGGTTCAGTTCAGCTCGTCTGCGGGAACCGGCAAATTCGGCTATTGCGCCACCTCAACGGCCGCTAACGCGTCATGGGTCTGTGAGAAGTATGGATCATTCGGACAACGTCGCTCCGTGCCCCCTATTACGCCATTCGTGCAGGGACAGGCGTACACGTTCCGAGTGAAGACAACTGCGTTGTCTCAGCAGCCTGTCTATTCCGATGAATTCGAACTGATCGCAGATTATGCGCCGGCCCCTCTCAATCTCTCACGCACCGGCGGCACAACAGCGGTGTACCTGTCGTGGGCGCTTCCCGAAACGTCGCTTCCAGCGGGCGACAATGCCGGAGTGAACTACCACCTCAATAACGGGATTGGTGCCTTCGAGGTCCAGGTGTCGCGCGATGCCGCTTTCACATCTCCTACGACGATCACCGGTCGCGAGTGGGCAACTTCATATACGTGGTCGGACTCGACAGCAGACTCGTTGAATCCGTATTACTTCCGAGTCCGAGCGATCGGAAACCAACTTGCGAATGGCTCGCAGGGATCCGTCGCGCGGAGTACATGGTCGAATGTCATCGAATACACCCTCTCCGCTCCGATCATCTCGACTGCGCAGCAAGTCGGTAACCGCATCGAGTTCGAGTGGACGTCCAATCAACCCGTGGCACAGTTTCCCGTCTGGGACGCTGGACTTTCTCAGTACGTCAACCATGTCGATGGAATCGCTGGATTTCAGTTTCAAATCGTCAATCAGTCCCAAAGTAGGTTCGCCGGGCCGTGGGCTGGGTCAATCAACGAACTGACCGTCGACAGATACAGATGGTCGTGCTCGGGAACTCCGCCTCCGGCTGAAAACCCGAACACGCCTGCTCGGGAGACATCAATGGGTAAATCGCCCGAAGCCGGGGAGTCGTGCCGAGCATCGTTCAACACCGTGTGTAGCGGCTCGAGTTGGCCCGCACCTGGATGTGAAATTAGAGGCCTTGAGATTGGCGAGACATATTTCGTCAGGGTGCGGTCATATAACTTCCTCGGCGCCGCGTCAGGGCAACGATTCTCGCCGTGGTCGAACGTGGAACTGGTGACTTTTGGTCGAGCTCCGCAGGCGCCGTCGATCGAGGCCGACCCGGGCCCATGTCGACTGACTGTCCGCTGGACCCCACCAGCAGACAAAGGCGGACTGCCAATCGATAATTTCGAAGTTGAATATGTAAAGGTCCTGAGTCAAAATCCGCCGACGTTTGATGAAGCGACGCGTACCGTTTTGAAGTTCCCCGTGAAGTCGAACAGTCCGGTGAATCAGAGTTCGGACGACATAGAGACGTCCGCGGTGATCACAGACCTTGAAGGTGGATCGTCATATTTCGTGAGGAGTTTCGTCGTCAATTCCGTCGGTAGGTCGTCTACAGGGCCCAACTCGACTGTGCTCCAATCAGCCGATGGATGTTCCGAAACAGGTGCCCCGACGAGTAGCTTCCCGGGTGAGGTTGTGTCGTATTTGACTCCTACAGACGAGTCAGACCTACTGACGTCAGGTGACGTCGGTGCACAGCTCTCAATTGACGGAGAATTCCGAACTGTCGACACTCAAGTAGACGATGGGACATTGTCCGTGGTCGATGACTCCCTCGAGATCACCATGGACCTCGAAGGCCAACGCGGAGAAGTCGATGCAATTCCGGACGTCGAACTTCAGACTCTTCGTTTCTACACCGACGGCAACGGCGTCGCCTCAGGAACCGGTTTCAAACCCGGAACTATCGCTGAGGTATGGCTGTTTTCGGATCAGATTTTTCTCGGAAATACAGAGGTGCAGGCTGATGGTTCATGGGAGAAGGTCTTCAGGGTTCCCAGCGACATCGAACTAGGGCTACATACCATCCAAGCTGAAGGAGTGACCGTTCTCAACGAGGAGCGCTCGCTGTTGGCCGCAGTACGGGTTGCCGAGGCCCCCGCTTCGGGTTCACCGACGAACACAAACCCTGGCGGAGGATCATCCACCGTTACGGTCCCAACGGTCGAGTCCAATCTTCCGACGCGTCCCAGTCTTCCGGCCACGGGACGAGATTTGGTCTTGTGGCCAGCTGTCGTCATGCTCGGAGGCGCCGCGATTTGCGGTCTGGTGCGTCGGCGCCTCGTTCGGTAAGCGTGCGGTCTCCGGGACTGCGAGGGTCAGTCACAAGGTGATCGACTCGAAATCAGTTCTACGGAGTACGTGCGAACGTTCTTAGCCGTCCTCAACAGCATCGAGTACACACCTGAGCCCGGTCACTCGGTGCTCATGTTGGGAGTTCGAATCGGTGAACTGATTCGGGGGCGGCGCCAAACGCCATTCGGTCTGTAAACGACCTCGAATTGATGATCGAGGCGAACGATGTCTCCGTGCGAGAAAATGACCAGGGGCCCCGAAGGAAACCCCTGGTCATCTGGCGCGCTCGAAGGGACTCGAACCCCTAACCTTTTGATCCGTAGTCAAATGCTCTATCCATTGAGCTACGAGCGCAACGCCCACAGTCTACGGGCACCCTCGCGTTGCCACTACCTGTCACAACCCGGCCCGCGGCTCGTTATGCCTCCCGAGCAGTGCATTTCCACGCACCATGCCCAGGAGGCACCATGAAAGTCAGGATTCCCGTCGTCGCGACACTCGTTCTCGCCGGTTTGGCGATACCCGCCCAGCAGGCCTCGGCCGGTTCGAACGTCGGTTTCGTGCCGTGCACGCAGCAGACCACCACCAATTGCTACACCCTCACGGTCAACGGCAACCCCGCCCCCGCCGACCTGTTGGCCGTGGTGGCCCTCAACACCGACGACCAGTCGAACACCGAGGCCGAGATCCATCTCTACGACAAGACCGGAGTCAGCGGAAACTCCAGTTACACGGCGTGGGACGACGCTCCGCGCGATCAGGACGGTGCGAAGGGGGGCCGACTGGACATCTCCAACCTCGTCGGACCGAACGACGTCATCACCCTCACCCTCGTGCACTCGGCGTCGCTAATACCCCAGTGGTCCATGGTCCACGGACTCGACGTCGACGTGCAGTACTCGTTGGACAACGGCACCCTCACCACCACACTCAGCGGAAAGTCGGCGATCGTCGCGCTTCCGGATCCGGCCGTCAAGCGCAACTGGGACGACCCCTCCACGGACTACACGGGCAAGTGCGGTCACGTCGGTACCTACGACGTGGTCTGCGATGTCCAACGAGCCACCGCATCCGCGCTCACTTTCTTCGCTCGCTTCCGCACGTTCGTCGATCCGAACGCCTTCGGATTCCCCGGTCTCTGGATCTCCACGAACGCCACGTGGTACCAGTTCCCCCGCCTCGGCTCGGATCGCCGCAGTCTCGTCGTACCCACTGGTGCGCCGCACGAACTGCCCGACGGAACGGTCCACGTGGGCATCACCCGCGCCTACCTTCCATCGAATCTGTTCACCTCATTCGGAGTGGATTTCACACAGGAAAAGGTGCGGGAACTACTGAAGGTGTCCCAGGAGAAAGAGGGCGTCGTCACCGAACTTCCCGTCACGTTGACGTTCGATGCCAGCGGAGTGCTCGTCGATCTGCCCGAACTCACGTTCTCGGCGCCGGTTCTCACCTTCGGCGCCACGACCACGCCGAATCTGCCGGCCACGGGCTCCAGCCCGCTGATCGTGATCTACGCGTTGCTGTCGACACTGAGCGGCGTGGCCCTCGTGGCCACCCGTCGCCGACGCGTCAGCTGACCGGGCACCAGTTGGCGGTGCACCACGGTCGCCAACTGTTCGACCGTTGCCACGTGACCACGGCCATGCGGGCGTTGATCACGGGGTCGAACAGCTGGCTGCGGTCGGTGACGCCGTAGTTGGCCATCCACTTCTTGTGGCTGTTCCAGTTCAACTGGAACAAGCCCACGCAACAACCGGTCTCGCTGAGGTTGCTCCAGCGGCTCTCGCGATTCGCCACGTAGAAGGCATCGGCTTCCAACTCGTCGGGCCACGCGTCGCGCACGATCTGTTCCAGTTCGGACCGTGAATACCGACGGGTGGTCACCGGACTGGCGGCCGGCTGGGCGGCGGCGGTGGGCGCCGCCTGAATGGAGGCTCCGACCGGCAGACAGATCGTCTGCCCCGGCAACAGCGTGGACCGCAGGTTCTTGCCGTTGGCGATGGCCAGATCGGTGGACTTCACACCGGCCTTGGCCGCGATCCGGCTCCAGGAGTCCCCGGCCTGAACCACGTAGGAATCCCCGCACCGCGAGGTGGCGGTGGTGGGCGGGGCGTCGTCGGCGGCCACTTCGGCCCCCGGCGGCAAGCAGATCTCGTCGCCCACCATCAAGGGCGACCGAATAGTGGTGTTGTTGGTTCCGGCCAGGGTGCTGGCCTTCACACCGGTCTTGGCCTCGAGGCCGTACCAGGAATCGCCGGCCCGGATCACGTACGTGGAGGCACACACCACCACCGGTGCGGGTTCGGTGGTCGGGGCCGCGGTGGTGGGAGCGGGGGCCGCGGTGGTGGGCGGCACGGTGACGGCCTGGCCCTGGATCACCATGGCGATGGTGGTGGTCGTGGAGGCCGCGGACGGCTGGGTGTCGGCGGCCGCATCGAACTCGACGATGGCGGCGGCTCCACCCGTGGACGGAGCGGTCACGGGGGTGCGATCACCGCGCGAGGCCCACACCACGGGAGCCACCAGGGCGCCCACGAGGACCATCAGACCGAGACGGCGGCCCAGCAGATTGCGGGTAGGGGCGACCCCCGACGGGCCTCGACGAGGCCCTCGGTGCTGTCCGCCACGACCAGAGGGAAACTGGTTCGGCCACGAGGAGCTGTTGTAGGTACTCATGTCGAATCACATCGCCGTCGTTTCCGTTGACGGCGCCCGACCAGTGTGGTCGTCGACTGCCGGTAACACAACAGCGCCACCAACCCTCAACCACTGGTTGAGCCCCCTTTGTCCACAGGACTCCGCGACGTCGGCCCAGCACACACGGGATGCAACACGTCAATCCACAGATTTTCTCTCCGCGCCAAATGGTGGAGCTCGGAGGAGGTTGGTCGAGGGTTTCGCCACCCTCGATGCGCGCTCGACACGAACGCGGCGCTCGCTCGACGGACCAACGCCGAACGACGTTTCGAACGATCACAACTGGCGGAGAGGGTGGGATTTGAACCCACGGACCGCTTTTAGGCGGTCAACGTCTTAGCAGGACGTCCCGTTCAACCGTGCTCCGGCACCTCTCCAATGAGATGGCGAGTGTACAGGCACTCGCCTCACTGCGCTCCGTTGACCACGGCCCCTTCGTGGCGCTGCAACAACTCCACCGAGTACCCGTCGGGGTCGAGGATGAAGGCCACCGTGACCGGCCAACGATCCAGTCGCGCCGGTGCCATCGTCGAGGTGAACCCCGCCGCCACCGCACGGTCGTGCACGTCCTGGCAGTCGTCCACGTTCATGTAGATCTTCCACAGAGCCGTGCCGTGCTCGATGGCTCCGCTGCGCTCCAGGTGCTGGGCCAACTGCAGACGACCCCCGCCCACGTCGGCCGCCAACACGATCTCGTCCACGCCCGGGATCTGGGTGCGGGACTGGACCTTCAGCCCGATGATCTCGGTGTAGAACCACTCCGATCGCTGGATGTCGGTGACGTTGATGCAGTACTGACCCACCGTTGTGGCCATGACTCCCCCTTGTTGTGTGATGACTTCCCCGTTGGCACTGGCGGAACGGGAGGGATTCGAACCCCCGGGCCTTGTGAGCCGGCCGCTTTCAAGGCGGCTGCATTTGTCCGCTCTGCCACCGTTCCGTCCTCGAGGTTAGCCAGCCGACGACGTCGGCCGTCAGGTGGCGATGCGCACCCCGAAAAGGCGTTCGAACTCGGCCGTGTACTCGGCGTCGCTCTCGATCGCACCCAGAGCCACCCAGTCGGCGTCGCTCACCAAGGGACGGTTCGCCAACAGTTCCGGTCCGCCCCACGACACCGGGTAACGCAGCCGAGGTTCGGAGGTACGAATGGCGTTCAACACCACCGCTCCCACTTCGAAAGGATCCGTGGCCTGCGCCATGCCCGCCGCATAGAACTGGAACATGCGGCGGTAGTGCGCTTCGTACGCGCCACTCGAATTCGGAGCGTCGATGTTCTTGGCGAAGATCGCCGACTTGGTGATGCCGGGCTCCACCATCGCCACGCGGATGCCGAACGGAGCCACCTCCTGGGCCAGCCCCTCCGACATGGCTTCCAACGCCCACTTCGACGCCACGTACGGCGCCTGGGCCAGCGCGGCGAACCGACCCACCACCGACGAGATGTTGACGATCGTCCCGGACCCGCGCTCGCGCATGTGCGGCAACACGGCCTGCACGCAACGCACCACGCCGTAGAGATTCACGTTCATCACCTCGTGGTACAACGACGGCGGACACTCCTCCACCACCGCATTGCCACCCACGCCCGCGTTGTTCACCAGTACGTCGACGCGACCGGCCCGTTCGAGAACCTCGGCCAACCCCGCACTGGTGCTGGCGTCATCGGCCACGTCCATTTCCACCCACTGCAACTGAACGCCCGCTTCGGCGGCCATCGAATCGGCCTTCCTGGCCTTTTCCAGCCCGCGGGCGGTTCCGAACACGGTGTACCCGTTGCGGGCCAGATGAATGGCGGTGGCGCGACCGATTCCCGAGTTGGCCCCGGTCACCACGGCGACTTCGTTGTTGTCTCCCATGCCCGCACACTAGATGCGCGGGACGACCGCCCTCAGCGGATGGAGTCGCGAAGTCGTTCCACCCAGTCGTCGGCCTGTTGCCAACGGGCGTCGGCGTGCTCCCGCGCCGAATGCGCGTGTTCACCGGCGGCCGGATACGAACCGAGGAACTTCACCGCACCCTGCTTGGCGTGCAAGGCCCGCAACGCATCGGCCACCAACTCGTCGCCGATGTGTCCGTCCAGATACATGACGAAGCAATAGTCGCCGAGCCCGCCGTTCTTGGTGGGACGCGACAACAGGTTGGTGATGTTCACGCGACGCGCGGCGAACTCCTGCAGGATGGAGATGAGGCTGCCCGGTTCGTCGGCGCGCTGGTACACCACGATTCCCGTCACGTCGTGTCCGGTGGGCGCGGGGATTCCCGTTCGACCGACCACCACGAAGCGGG
>Ga0222713_10001729_pt1 | contig 24079 bp, 30 predicted proteins | sample C33_649DmetaG_FD_165061 | JGI IMG/M metagenome (GOLD analysis project Ga0222713, IMG submission 165061) | Estuarine water microbial communities from San Francisco Bay, California, United States - C33_649D | ecosystem: Environmental > Aquatic > Marine > Unclassified | place: USA: California...
GAGATGGGATTACAACGGTTGGAAGAGAGGAACTACAGCTAATCCATTAACACAATACACACAGAAAGATTGGAATCAGACTTTGATTACAGCAATCAACCAATTGTCAGCACAAATCCACAAATCTACTTTAAGAGGTGGAGCTAACTGGATTGTTGTTTCATCTGAAATCAGTGCTATTTTTGATGATTTGGAATACTTCCACGTATCAAACGCAGCTCCTGAGCAAGACCAATACAACATGGGTATCGAGAGAGTAGGTACTTTGGCAGGTAGATACCAAGTATATAGAGACCCTTATTTCCCACCAAACACATTGTTGTTGGGTCACAAAGGTACATCTCTATTGGATACTGGTTATGTATACGCACCATACGTACCTCTACAATTAACTCCAACAATGTACAACCCATTCAACTTCACACCAATCAAAGGTATCATGACAAGATACGCTAAGAAGATGGTGAACAACCGTTTCTACGGTAAAATCACAGTTGATGGTGTTAGAACATTCGATTTGAGAGAATTGAGATAATCTAAATCCTAAAACATAAAAAAGGTCAGAGAAATCTGACCTTTTTTTATTGCTCTGAATTTTCTATTGGTTCCGAATCTGGCGTGTAAATTGTTCTAATAGATTTTGACAATATTTCAGATTCAACAAGATTAAAAGCCCCTTTAGCATATGCGTATTTTGTAGCTTCAACTAAAAAATAAATTGATTGTTCTTTATTTATTGAGTCTATGATTGTATTTAATTCTTGGTCAGAAGTAAAACTAAAATTACCGAAAATTGTTGTGTTATTCATTAGGTGTGATATTTATATATGTATAATATAGTTAAATGTCAAAAATTAATCAACTAATACAAAAAATAATACAAGAAGTTAGTAGTATGGAAAACGCAAGAACTGGTGCGTTTGTTCCTCCAATACAACCAGGTCTTCATAAATTTGAAAAATCTGCTTTGGGTCCATTTATTGAACCTGTTTCTAACTTTGATAGTCCTGAATTAGCACATGATAGTTACGATGGTAAAGTACATACACCTAGTAAAAAGGCTAAAAAATTAGAGAAGAAGGCTGAAAGAGGTAGAAAGTACGTTGAAAATAATTTTGATTTTTATACGATTGGTGAGGAGATAATAGACGAGTTTAATTCTGTATTATATGAAGATGATTATGAAGTGTGGGGTAGTGGTAGTGAAGGAGGTAGTGTATCTGAAAGTTTATTAAATAAGGATATATTAATTGAAGATTTGGCTGTTTGGTTTGGAACAAAGAAAAAACCAAAAGGTAGTAAACAACCTAAAGGTCCTTGGGTTAATATTTGTAGAAAGGTCGATGGTAAGCACCCCCCTTGTGGTAGACCTGATACATCTAAAGGTGCGTATCCAAAATGTAGAGCCGCAGGTGTTGCGGGAAAAATGTCAGACTCGCAAAAAAGAGCTGCATGTGCTCAAAAAAGAAGGGCGGAAAAAAGTGATACTCAATCAGGTAAAGGTCAAAAACCTGTAATGACATCATACAAACCTCGTAAAGAAAGTATTAATAAAAAAAAAGTACTGACTGAAAAATTTAAGATAGAGCCAAGTGAGCGTGAAAAAATTTATGAAGATGATAATTTTTTATTAGTTATACCATTAACACACGCAGCTTCTTGTAAGTACGGAGCGAACACAAAATGGTGTACATCATCATCTGATGATACAATGTTTAACAAACACAATAAAATGGGTTCTTTGGGGTATCTAATTATAAAAGATAAGGATTTACAAGAAAAATTAGATTCTTCTAAGTTTGGGATTTATATGAATAAACCTGGTGAAAATTATTTAGGTGGTAGGTATCCAGGTCCTGATGGACTTATTTTTTATGACGAAAAAAATGACATATTACCATCAAATAAAATAATGAATTTATTTGATAGGTATGATTTGTACGGTAAATTTATGAATGTTGTACAAAAATTTGTAACTTATAGTTTTGATAAGTTTAAAAAAATGGATAATACAACAGATTTACCTAAAGATTAACAGTAAGGTGGGGAACACCTTTTTTTACCATCTAAACCTTTAATTTTACCCTTACATACTTGAATTGCATATCCGTTGGCATATGCGGATGGGTAGACATCAAATTTAGATTTTGCTGCGGATTTACCACGAGAACATAATTTAGTTCCTGATTTTTTTCTACCTTCAGTTATTGGCGGTATAACCTTATCCAATACGTCCTCAGGGGTTTCATATTGTTTAAGTTTCTTTTTCATTTCACCAATTTCCTTAATTGCTGCTAAATATGGAACCATAGAATCTTTAGAATCATCGGTAAACGGCAAGACCTTACTTATTTCGTCTAAAACTTGTTCTAATGATAGTGCGGTTAATAATGGCATTCCAAACATGTTAAAAACTTTGAATCCTGGTATTGCCATTTCGCCAGCGGCCTGTAACATATCAATAAAATCAACTTTTAATTCTTCTTCAACTTTTTCAAATTCTTCTAAAAGATTGCCACCAGTATCACCGTCTTCAAATTGTTTTTTAAGTTCATAGTATCTTTCCATATCATCATTTAGTTCTGAATAGTTCAATACTATCGACGCAGCACCTACGGGTACATTTAAACCAGGTACTGAACCAAGAGCTGCTCTAAATTTATCACCCGCAATATTGGCTAATATACTTTTCCAATTAAAGTTTTCTTCTATTTTTTTCATTTTTTGTCTACAATTTGAAATTTAAGTTGTCTCTTATAAGTATCTACTTCTCCTGAAGTTAGTACTTTAATGTCCACAAAATATTCATTTGGGATTTTGTCTTTAGTGTCGAATATAAAGTAATATTCGTTTGGTGTTTGATTTATCCTTGTCCAATCTTGAACAATTACCTCAGTTGGTCCTTCAGTAACATAAACCCTATAATAACATTTGAATTGTGGCAATACCACGTTTGAGGTATACGCTTGTTTTACCGTTAACACAACTTTTCTTGTGTCGGTATTAAGTACTTTTTCATCTTGTTTTATACCACTAAAAGTGAACCCATAGGTTGATGGGTCTTTTGCTAAAGTCCCTATTTGATAATACTCGTTTGCGGGTCTTAGAATCAAATCATTTTCTATGTTTGATATAGACACACCATTAACTGAGATATTCTTCCATGTATCGGTAAATTGACATGGTGTTGTATATCCAGTAATTGGTGGTATTGTACATTCGTAAACACCTTGTGTTCTTAGAACAGTTGTTAGACCCGTATATCCCGACATTAATTCACCGTTTGAGTCTGCCAAATCAACCGTAGGGTTATTATCAAAATTTGTTGGGGTTCCTTGTATGTATGAATACAAGTACAATTTATTTACCTTATTTTCAAAAAACGCAGTTCTATCATCCAATATTAAATCGTTATATGTGGTTTCAAGATATGGTTCATAAAATGTTTGAGTATGACGGGTAAAAAATCCAACAGAATAATTTTCAGTTAATCCTGTAATGTTTTCCAATGCAGGGTCATAAGCGATAATCCAACCTGTTATACCTGTAGTTGCACCTGTTAAATAATCATTTATTTCATTAGTCATATCAAACTCGATATTTTCATTACCAAGTTCAAAATGTTGTGTGTCAACCAAAGTAAGAGCAGAAAAATTAATTGTTGTTCCCGTACCTGAATTGGTGTTCAAATAGATACCATTTGTTGACCATCCACTTAGTGTTGACATTCTAAACCAATTTGATGGTCTTGATGAATAACTTTGGTCATTGTCTCTATTCGGCTTATATGATAAACTAGCATTACTAATACTTGCATTGTTAGTATCATAATAATCATAACCAACACCTTCATCCCAAGACTGAGTAACACCTGTAAGATTGTATTTTGGTATTCTTAATAGATATAAATCAAAAGATGAGGCTCTCCTTCTACCATCACTCATAGTCCCATTTAACAAGTCATAATTAAACATCATTGTGTTGGTCATCTTTAATTTATGGGTCATTGGACTTCCTGTATAAACAACACCTTCACTAATTTTTTGTTGAAGTTGAGATAGGTCTATATCAAATATAAATCTTGAAAAACCTGGCGGAACTAAGGTATCTTGGTTTCTACCAAAAAAAAGTTCAGTAACAGGATTTAAACCTGTATTACCCGAACTATTGTAAATTATAGTATTATTACGACTAAAATATGAATTATGAATTGACATTAATTATAAATATCAATTAAGTCGTAAGTTTTGATTAAGAATTTCTTGATACCCGTTGAAAATTTTTGTGAGTATTTCTTGTGATGTTACTCCACCCATTGATGTTGGTACAGGTGGCATTCCGTGATAGGGGTGTACGTGACTTATCATAAATTGAGCCATCTTTTCTAAAAGCTCTAAAAGTTTTTCACCTCTAACCATAGAGTTAGTGTTTGGATAAACTGTATTCCATATAAAACCTTCATCTATTGTATTACCTGTTGTGATTGGTGCGTCTTGAAAATTAATTCGGTTAACACCAACTTGAGTATCATGTGATAAGAAAAAATGAAAGTTTGAAGCAGCCATATTGACCGTAGTTGCACCTATAGTTGGTTTTGGTGTTTCAGTTTTAATTTCTTTAGGTTGTTTTAAAATTCCCATTGTATCTTTTTCAGATACTAAACCATATATTGGTGACGACTGTGTCTGATTTAAAAAAATATTTCTAATAAAGTTTTTGGCGTTTGTTTTTTCAGCCTCAGTTCCTTTGATAGATAGATTAAATAAATCGATTGAAGGCGAGTAAACAAATGGGAATACTGGAGCGGGGAGAGGAATTTGTATTTCATTTTGTATACCTAATCTATTGTTATTATTCAGATTTTTTATTATTCCCTTACATGCGTTTACTATTGTTCTAAAATCTGTTGAAATAAAATCTTTTCTATATATTGGACCTAATTTTGATTCGTCGGTTATCTCAACAAATTCGTTGGTTGTAAACGCTGACGTACTAACTTTTTTATACGGTGAAATTGCATACACTTCAATATAAGCTGAATATTTACCACCAATTGTACCCATCCCACCATAAACATTATATTCAATCAAGTACCTTAAATTTTGATAAACACTAAGCGTTACATTACTAGTTGATACTTCAGTCTCTGTTGTTTTTGATGGGTAGGTTTGTAACATCGAAAAACTGTAGTTTTTATTAAATGTTACCCCTTGAGGATTTCGAAATTCTTTATTAGTTCTTAACATTACACCATTTTCAGGTAATAAAATATCAGAATTTTTTCTACCTAATAAAGCTACGGTTCCAGGATTTGGGTATAAACCGTTATTTTCTGTTTTTGTAGCTTCTAGAGTTTGTGGTGTAATTATATTTCTACCAACTTCTTTATTTCTTTCACCCGCAGCAAGTCCAGCAACCATACTTTTATATTCATCTTTGTATATACTGTCAAAGTTTGAAAAGGTTCCTTGGATATAAAATCTATTGTTTTCTTGTTTTTTATTGTCATAAAATACAACGTGAACAAATTCATCAATTTTAGGGACTTGATATAAAAATATTGGTAATAATGGATAGACCAAAAATGGGTCATTAATTGACCATTTACCATTCGTGTTTCTGGCTTCATCCTCAACACTTAATCCTTGAGTATAAGAACTTTGTAACCAATCTTGAGGTACACATCTAATCCTACCCAAATTTGCGGGGTCATTAACATCTAATACTTTACCATAATATAATGTTCTACTCATTTTTTATTTCTTTTTTTGTATTCTTCAAGTAGTTTATTATAATACAATTCTACATCATCTAATTCGTAAGATAACTTTATTATATTATTTTTAGTTTCTTCGTGTTTTTCAGATAAAAAAATCAATGTTTCCAAAATTTTGGTATTTGTTTGATTAACTCTATCCTCAACTATTTCTTCTATAATTCTTTTTTCCATGTTATGACATATTTCCATGAAGTTTAACAATACCTGTACCACCCGTTGCAAGAGCTGCGACTTGGTCGGCTCTTAGTCCAACTCCAACCTTACCGTTTTCTGCCATTTCATCCATTTGTGATTGGTAACTATCTTTTTGAGCCAACATTCCAACATTTGGAGAACCGTCAGGTAAATCACCAGTTGGGAGTCCTTTGTCGTTCATTTCTTTTATAAATTTGGTCATCATTGATGTTGCCGACATACCAGGTTTATATTGTGCTAAAGTATCCCAAACAGGACTTGAGTTACCTGTCAATCTTAAAAGTCTTTGAGTTAAATTTAAAATTCTTTTAAGTTCGTCAATAACACTTTGACATCTTCTATAGTCTTGTATACCCGCAGCTATTGTTAAACCTATATTTACTGCCGTAATTATTGCTTGGGTTTGTATTGATTGTTTTCTGATTATTTCTTCAAGAGCATCGTTAACCAATCTTTTGGCGATTGCGTTAAAACTTTTTTTGATTTCATTTACTAACTCCTCAACAAATATTGCCATAATTTTTGAAACCAAATTCATTACAAGTTTTTTATAATATCTTATGAAATCTTCTAATTCTTCAGGATTTTCTTGGTCAGGTCTCAAAGCCTTAGTCATGACAACTAATGGGAATAAATGTTTTGGAGATAAAATCGTGTTGACTAAAGCCATTACCGCAACTCTTAGAAATTCTTTGTTAATTGCAATACTCAAACCTGTAGGTATTTTAGCTTTCCATTCAGGGTTATTTGCCAAACTATCTAACATGTTTTCCGCTAAAAAATCAGGGTCAGAGGTTACTAAATTTTCATCATCAAATGGATTTAATAAATCAAGTATTAATTCACTACCTATTGGTAACTGTATGTTATTACAATCTACATACTCGACAACTCCTGCTAATATATTTTTAACCTTTTCCTCAATTAATAAATTTTCAATATCGTCAAATTCGGTAAAGTTGGTATCTGCTTGGTCTAATTGGTCTAGTTTACCTGCACCCGAAACATCAATCTCTTGTTTGTTGTCAAAACACATTCCCATCATTCTTTGAATGACTATTTCTAGTTTTGTTTGTTCTCTTCCATCAAATTTTTGTGAGAATGTTATTGCACCCGTGAGAGCATTTAGAACATTGGTATATACTTCTTTAATTGCGATTACGTCTATTGACGAATAATATTCACCAATAAATTCAACTACTTTAACTCCTGTAACTCTTGGTTGTAAGTCGACTCTATAAAATTGTCCATCATTATTTTTGTCGTCTTTTGTTACATATGTAATGTTAAATAAATCTTGACCTGTTGGACCTCTAAATTGAACATTATACTCTTCTTCATAACTCTTACCTAATACCTGTAATCTGTGGTGTAATTCTCTGTTGAACGAATATGGTCTTGTTATTGGATTTGCCAATGGATTAAATGGTCTTGTTTCATATAGAAATTTACCAGGTTTTTCATCAGGACTAAATTGTAATGTTTTACCAAAAATATCTATTGATTTAACTGGGATATAAACAGGTCCTGGAATGTATTGTTGTTCTTGAGAACAACCTAAACTAACAACTACTTCTTCTTGTAATAATTTTTTTATTCTTTCTTTGGTTTTTCTAATTGTTCTAATGAATAACCTTTTAATTTCATCAACCGCTTCATTACCTGTTGGTTTGTCTAAAGTATTAATTGATAAATCAACTAAAGAATTAAGTTGTGATTTACCCTGACTTTTAAAATTTTTTAATTTGTTTTTCGCGTCGCCAATTTCTTTGTTAAATTTTTCCTTAAATTCAGCTTCTTTGTTATTTAAATTCTTATCAAAACTATCAACAGATTTTCTAACATTAGCTCTTTTAGCTTCTGTCTTATCTATAAAAGTAGGTTGTGTTTGACCTTTCTTTTTTCTTAATTCTTTGTTTTGTTCATTTAATGAAACAGCTGTTTTATAAGAAAAAAACTTAGATTCTATTTCTTGGTATTGTTCACCATTAGATTGTTCCGCCATAATAAAAAACTTTATTTGTTCATTTTATACTGACCAGAATCGTTGGTTTGCTCAATGTCTTTTTTTAATAAATCTTGAATTAAACTGTCATCTATTTCAGATAGTTTAAAATCTCCACCACCCTTATTTTCGGATTTTTCCCAAATGGTTGACTGAAGTTTTGACAACGTTAGTTTTTTCTCAACAGTATCGTTGATTATTTTTTGTTGTTCTTTGATTATAGGTCCGATAACTGCCATGTCAGAACTGTCTTTCATTAAAGATAACATTTTATTTTGTATCCTAATGGCAGTCGCTCTTTGTTCGACTAATTCGTTATATATCTCTTGCATTAAAGAAAGAACCGATTCTTTATTTAGTGATATTTCTTTTTTCTTTGGTCTGGTCATACCTATAAATATTTTAAATTAAATTTTACCTTTGGTCTATCTTTCTGACAAAGTCAAAATATAATTTTTTAAATTTTTTCATACTTAACCTGATTTCTTTTGTCGATAAATTAGTCATTTCACGAAGAGACAATAAAACTAAATTTTTATTAAATTTTTTATTGTCATTACCAACAAATATATTGTCATAGTTTTCAAATAAATCAATTAATGATTCACCTAATCTTTTTTCATTATCGTTTAAATTTTGAGACTCAACAAAAATCTTAAGTTTTTCAACATAATCTAAAATAATATTTTCAGAATCTACTAAATCACTATCCATGTAGTAAATCATGTCAGGTCTATTTTCTAAATTGGTTGATATGTCTTCGTATGATATTTTTCTATTTGTTTCTTTTTGGTCTTTTATTATTTGACCCATTAAATAGTTTTTACATATTGTACCAAAATACGAGTATGCTTTTTTATTCTTATCAGGTACAAACTTATCAGATTTAGTTATTAGAAAAGAATGAGTGTCATTCAAAATTTCATCGAATGACATGTCTTTACGATAGAGTTTGTATCTCCTAATAATAGAAGATACCATTTTTTCAATCGGAGCTTTTAAAAACTCATTATAAATTTTGTTGCGTTCGTGTATTGTTTCCGCATTTAGAAACAATACAACAGCGGTTTCTTCCCTAACATCAAAATAGTTTGTTGTTGTTTTGGGTTTTCTACCTCTCTTGGTATCACTGTTTTCGCTTGCTCCTGATAAAACCTCTAAAGACAACATTAAGCATTGGTCTCTTCGTATTTTATATTTCTATCGTAACTAAAGAAATACTCTTTTTTTGCGGTATCAATCCAAAACTTAGCTTCTTTTTCTGTTATTTTATCTGAACCATATTTATAGTTCCAAAAAATAGACGAATCTCTTAAATTCATATGTTTGTAACCAATTCTAGGTATTGTCATTAATCTTGCAGAGTTGTAAGTAAGTCTAAGTAAGTATTCATACACAAAGGTTAATCTCATTGATTTTTTAAACCCACCAAAATCATTAAAAAGAGATTTTTTAAGGACAATACCACTTGTTTGGAAGTTTTGATATTCGTTTAGAAGGTCATTAGTCAATATACCAATTTCTGTGTTAAATGACGCCGCAAATGTTGCCTCATTTGTGTATCCGACAAACATTCCTTTTTCATCAACATCAACAACCAATGGAAGAAATCCATGACATTCAGGGTGTGATTCGATGTAATTTTTCACATTCTTAAACCAAATAAACGAATATTCATCATCAAATTCTAATATTGAAAACCACTCAGATGTTGAATTCTCAATACCCATATTAACTTGTGATTGAAAATCAGTATTTTCTGTAGTGTTAATTACTTTTTTAATATTTAAATCTCCAAAATCAAAATTAGAAATAAAATTAACCAAACTTTCTTCGTCTGTGTGAACCAAGACTAGTTCATCTATTGGTGATTGTTGTTTTTTTATTGATTCGATTGCTTTTTCGAATAACTCATCAAAGTTTTTAACTAAAGATGATGATACTGGTAATATTACTGAAATTGTTGCCATAGTTATTATTGTTCTTCTTTAATTTTATTATATTGTGCTTCAAAAGAATCCAAGCGTTTTGATATGTAATTTGAAAATAATTCAATTGCTTTTCCTTTGAATGTGTCGTGGTTCGAATATTTTTCCGCAGTTTCAATTCCTGAATCGTACAATTTATCTGAAATGTTGTCCTCTAACCAATTTTGAATAAATTCAGCCAATATGTCTACAATTGATAATGTTTCATTAGTCCAAATTCCATTATTTTCATTCATCCAAGACGGTTTCATATTTGGTATTTTACCAATGACAGGTGTATTAACTTTCATCGACTCTAATGGGAATGTACCAAAACCTGAAATATCGTCAACCCATACAGATACAAATGAATCTTTAAGATGACCTGCAAATTCCGCCTCATTTAAACCTCTCAAATCTCTAAATGTAATCCACCTGAATTGTGGGTATTTTAGATAAAATGACTTAACAATTTTAATCGTATCTCTTTGGTCTCTAGTGTGTATACTCACAATTGGTTTTGCGGGTATTGTTTTTTTTGTAAACTCACTTGAGAGTGTAGGTTCTAAAATATCAAAAGACACGTTTTTCATTATTGAACTAATGTATTCTTTTTGTTCTTCTGAAGTGGTAATACATTTTAAAAATCCGTATTGGTTCCAAGTTGCACCAGGTGCTAATGTTTCTAACATATAATCATACGCTTGACACAAAACAATTTTACCACAAGGTAATTTAGCGATTTGTTCCATCACGTGTCCGTACAATTCAGGTATTACAATAAAATCTTCAGGAGAAATTTCTAAATTTTGGTTTTCAATTGCTTGGTGTGTCATTTCCATGTATTTTTCACCTAACCAAGAACCAACCCCTTTGTAATCTGATTGTTCATGAATTACTATGATGTTAAAACCGTTTGTATGTAACGTGTATGCTAAATCATAGATGTATCTTATGGATGCCTTCGCATTGCCCTTTGTGTCTTGTACTAAAAAGAAAAATTTAGATTTTTTTTCTTTTAGTTTCTCAATTGACTGTTCTAATTTTTTTTGGAAATCGTTGCTCATTTGTTTAAATTTTTCTAATTATTTTATGGAATAATAATGTATTAAATGCCAATTTAAAAGGTATACTTAAATCTTTAGTTCCTTTTACCCCTAAATTTGTATCTACTTCTTCATTTTCTGTCATAACAACATCAATAAGTGTTTTAACCAATTCAAATTTAACTAAACTGATGTTTTGTTCTGTTTCTCCACTCTGTTTGTCGGGTAGAGAGATGATATCCTGAACTTTTTCAATATCAACATAATAGTGTTCACCGAATACTTCAATCATAATACAACAATCATAACTGTTTATAAATTGAAGTAAAATCTTCTAAATTTTTTATTGTAAAATCAGACTTTATTTCTTGGTTGTATGTTGTCTCTAATTTTATCGATTTTTTATTTTTTGGTTTAATTTCTAATAAATCAGGATTTGCGGTTACTATAACATCAAAATTTGACCATACTTTTTTTAAAGTTTTTTTATTATAAAATAATATTTGGTCTGTCTCAAGCCCGTATTTAGAATAAAAAAACAATGATGCTGGTTTTTGTTTTGCAGTTGCTTTACCAATTACACTAAACTTATCTCTTTTACTTAGAACATTTTTTTGTATTTCAGATAATACGTTAAAAGTATTTGCGGACACTGAAGGAGCATGACCACAAATGTTCATTGGGAAATCCAAGTACATAAAATTGATAAACTCTTCTTCAGATGGAAATTTAAAGTGGTTTTGAAAATCATATGTGTCTATTGGTTCTACAATCTTATATTCAAAATTTTCTTCACCCTCTTCATAAACGTAATCATCTATGAAGAATTTTTCATAAACAGCTTTAACTTTACCAATTGTGTCTCTTAAAACTTCGTCAGTATCAAAAGCGAACTTCATCTTCGTATCTTTTTAAAATTTTAGTAATTAGTGGGTTTCTAACAATATCTTTCTCATTAAATTCAAAAACTCCAATATCTTCCATATCCCTAAACTTATTCATTGCGTCCCAAAGACCTGAGTGTGTTTTATCTTTGTATCTATCGGTTTGTTCTAAGTCACCAGAAATAAAAAATTTACTGTTAAATCCAATCCTCGTTAGTAATAATTTCATTTGTTTTGGGGTACTATTCTGAGCTTCCTCAAAAATTAAAATTGTATTATCAATATTCCATCCGCGAATATATGCCAATGCCTGAACCTCAATAAAGTCCAATTCAATTAGTTTTTCTCTATTTTCTTTACCAATCAGTTTATTGAGTAGATAATACGATGGACTAATATAAGGGTCCAATTTTTCTTCTAATGCACCAGGTAAAGAACCCAATTTTTCTTCTGCTTCTACGGCAGGCCTTACAATCATTATTTTTTCATATGAATTTGTAGGGTCCTGTAAAAGGTCAACTGCGGCTTTCATTGCGATATACGATTTACCAACACCTGCAGGTCCTGAACATATTGTGATTTGATTATTTTTTAATATGTCATAATATACTCTCTGATTTTCAGTTAAAAATTTTTCTTTAGTTTGTTTTTTTATAAATTGAGAGATTATTTCTTTTTTACTTTTAAATTGTAATGATGTTTCACCACTAAGTGATGTGTTTTTTTTTCTTGGTTTTTTGTCCATAATTTTTTTTAAATTGTTTTATTTAATACTTCTAATATATGTGTCATATCAGATTTCTGTATATCTTGAAAAACAACTTTAATATTGTTTTGTTCGAAAAGTTCTAAATCTAAGTATTTTTTTCCGCTAATACCCGAAAGATACTCTGTAGCGTTGTTTTTTAGACAAATATCAACAAGTCTCTCAGTGGATTTTAAGTTTGTTGGATAATCTGAAAATATCTCAGATTTATAACCCAATACGCTTGAAATTTTTTTTATTATTTTAGTATTTGTGTCTGATAAATTTTCTGAGATACAATCATCAAAAATATCTAAAGAATTTTTATATTTTGATAGTTTGTTTTTAATTTTTATCCAGTCAGTATTATGATTCACATATCTTTTATTTACGATTGGTTCTAGTCCTTTATTTACACTCATTGTGTACCAATCACTACCAATATTAAATCTGTTTTGAAAATTGTTTTTCTCAAATTGACAGTTTTCTAAAATTATAAACCTATCTACACTCTCAATTTTTTTAAAGAATGGTAACCAAGGCATAAAGTTGGGTTGATGGATTGATATTCTCATATTACTGAATTACACACCAATAATCACATTCATTATAAAATACGATTTCTTTGTTAAGTGCTTTTGCAATTTCTAATGAAAGTTTTTTCTCAGAAGCTCTATATGTGTCATGAAAAATCCAAACAGCATTCTTATTAAATAAATCTAAATTATTTAATAAACCAACTCTATTTCCTTCTCCTTTTGGACCATCAACAAAAATAACGTCATAATCATTTTTTAATTCTGATTTTAAAACATCAGAATCATACCATCCATTTTTTATTTCTGCCAATATATATCTTGATGGAAAAATGTTTATCCATTTGGGGTCTTCTTCAATTGTTGTTAAATTAAAGTGTGTTGAGAACACTTTTGTTGAAACATTTCCACCCCCAAATTCTAACATTTTAGAGCCTTTTGGAAACTTGTTTACTATAAAATCGTAGAGACATTTTTCAATACCTGAACCACCCCAATTTACATTAAAATCCATTTCTTATTTTATTATTTTGTTTTATTACTGAATTTAACACCAAAGAGTTTATTTCTTCTTTTTCAAATATTTTTGATAATGCCATTGTATCTTTTGGGAAACAAGCACCACCAAAACCAAACTTACCATCATGACCAGGAACATCCGTGTGCATTTTTTCTATTCTACCATCACTTAAAACCCCATTCATGATATTGTCCCAACTTAAATCTAATTTGTTAGACAAAAGTTTCATTTCATTAAAGAATGTGATTTTGGTTGCAAAAAAACAATTAAGAAAATATTTTACAAATTCAGATTCTTCAGGTTTAGTAAAAACCTTATTAATACCTTTAAATCTATCATCAAACAAGTTACCAACAGTTATGGCGTCTCTATCGTTATTAGACCCTATAATCACTCTATTTGACGTTATAAAATCTATTTTTGCTGTCCTTGCTGATAAAAATTCGGGACTGTGTACAATTCTAATTGAGTATTTTTTTTCTAACTCTGACGTTGTTCCTATCGGAACTGTAGATTTTAAAATAAAAATTGCTTTTTTGTCTTTTATTTTACTAAAAAAATCATGTAGACTATCTATGTTTGCGGTACCATCTTTACCTTCAGGTGTTGGTAAACAAACAAAAACAAAGTCAGAGTCTAAAACTTCATCTATATTGTGTGTTGTTTTTTTAGGGTCAATGTCATATCCCTTTGTATCGTAAAAAAGAGAAAAACCATTAAAAACAGCGTTTCCAACAAACCCCATTCCGACTACACCTATCTTATACATTGTCAAACCAGTTTTTAAATTCTTTGAAGTTAAATTCTCTTGCGTGGAGATACCACTTATCATGTTTTTTGTTAAATTCATTGTGTTCCATACTTAACCAACCATCTTCAAATTTAATTAATTCAATTCCGTGTTCATTACAAATGTCTTCAGTATCTTTATTCCATTTGTTAAATGGTGGTATGAATATTTTTGATTTAACCAAACTGGCACTTATTAAAATACTAATTTCTTGTGCGGATTTTGGTAATAATCTGTGGTCTACGTGAATTAATCCATGAGCAGCTAAAGTTGCGTTAGGATTAAATTTTGGGAGTCCTGCCAAATCAACTTTATAGAAATTTTTATAATCTGAATATGCGTTAAGTATTTTTGGAAAAATTCTTTGTTTTTCTATCTCACTTATTTCTTGTGACATGTCATGAACTAATGGTGATACACCCCATAATACAACACAATCTTTAAACCTATCTACCAAGAAATCGGTCATTTTATTTATTAGGTCCATATCGGCATTGATACAGACATCATCAAATCTAAAATATTTAATTTTTTTCATTTCTAACCAAATAAACTTCTTTATCACCTTTAAAATAAACCATTTCATAATTTTGATTTATTTTCATGAATTCTTCAATTGCTAAAGGCACCTCACTAATTTTAGTTAATCTGTTATAATCGTCAACACAAATTATCTTACAATTCAATTCATCCATCATTTTTAAATCACTTAATACGTTCTCAACATATTGTAATCCATCAACAAATGAAAACACGATAGGTGAATAATTTTTTAGTTCGTCTAATACTGTTGGGTCATCAGATAATTTTTTTATTAAAATTAATCTATTTGAAAATCCTTTAACCGCACTTTCAAATAAGGTATATGGGTATGGTTTTCCATATGACTCTGGCATTTTATCCCAACCCGTTTCAAACGGGTCTACAACAATAACTTTAAAGTTTTTTGTTTGTGGTAATAATTTAACTGTTGTTTCGCCATATCCAGCACCAATTTCAACACAATATCCGTCTTCGGTTGAAATTAAGTTTTTAAATACTTTTGACAGTCTCTCGTTGTGTGTGAGATTACGACAACTATTTAAAACATCTAAAACTATTTCTTTATACATTTTTTAAAAGGTTTCTAAAAATTTAACAATCGGTTCAATTTGCTCTTTATGACTTGACCAAGGTCTTAGTAAATTTGCTTCAATGTATTCTAATCTACTTAATTTTTCTTCATTCATACTCCACCAACTTCTATCTAACCATTGTGAATGAATATTAATTTTTCGTTCAATATGCTGAGTCGGTACAGAATTTTTATTTATTAAAACTCTTATTAACGATTCGTCTGAAAATTCACCACCTGAATTTATTACACTTTCTTTATGGTCATGTACTTTAAAATTAGAGACTGATTTAATACAATCTTCATAATTTAAATTATTTGGGTTGAATAATTGTTTGAATAGTTTGCCCTCAGCAGTCATATGATGGGCGGGAAATTTTCCTGCATGTGGTGAGTTTTGATATACCTCAGCACCAATACATAATAATTTATTTTCTTCTCTAAGGTTTGTTTGTTTAATTAAATATTCTTTTTGAAGAGGTATAGTATCCATGTCGGTAATACAACATATTTCATTTTCATATTCAGACGCACAAATATACCTTAAAATTTTTGCGTGATTTCCTTCAGGAATTCCTGAAATGGGTTTATATAATTTAACATCAATACCGCTTTCAACCATCTCCTTAACTAAGTCATCATTCTCATCTCTGTTTGTTAAAAAAGCGATTGTTAATTTTGTATTTGGAAAAAATTTTTTATGGGCCAAAATTTGTATTTTCCAAAACTCTAAATAAGTTTTATTTTCATCGGTGCTTGTTACGATTCTATCAAACATGTTCTTCTATTATTTTTAATAATTGTTTAGTTCTTTCAAAATATGAATGGTTAGATTTTACAAATTCATATCCTTGTTCTTCAATTAGTTTTCTTTCATTTTCGTTATTAAGATAATATCTAACCTTTTCAATTAATTCATTGTTATTATTGTAAACAACCAAGTGTTTATCAATTTCAAACAATTCATCAATACCAGGTGTTGGATTTGTAATTAAAAATGTTTTACACCCTAAAGTTTCAAAAGTTCTAAAATTTATATCATCGGACAAATTTTTATTAAAATGAATCTTATACGAGTTTATAGTTTCAACCATCTTGTTACCAATGACAAATATATCTTTCTTAAAATTAAAATTGTTAGATAATAAACTAAAATAAGATTCTCTGTTTAGTATTGAACCACAAAAACCAACATCATGTATTTTTTCAACAGTATTTATTGGGTATATTAAATCATCGGGGTATGCATTTGGGAAATAGATTGTTTTTCTATTTCCAAACAATTTTCCGTGGTTATAAACTGCATATAAAACAATATCAATATCGTGTTTATTTGCCGTAGAAAAATGTGTTGTTGGTACACAATGAGAATCAATAGACCAAAATAATTTTAATTTTTTTTCTTTTGATAAGTCAGGAACCCATCCGCCTGTTTCATAGTTTTCTAATAAAAAAATAACATCACAATCCTTAGAAATTTCAGAATACGGGATATTAAAATTATTATAATTTAAACCCCAAACAACACTTTCAATTCCTAGTTTTTGAAAACTTCTATGAAAGTTTTGAGCTTCTCTGAACTCTTTGTTTGGTTCATTTCTACCCGCTTCTTGTATTATCAATATTTTCATGGTATGTATTTATAATATTCAGGATGCCTTTGATTTTTATCATCAAACACATCACCAATAAATTCTTTATCAATTCTTTGACTTGGGAATGGTTTTCTCCAAGATTCAAATGTCATAAATTCGTCATGTATAAAAGTATTGTTTTTACACAGGGGGTAAACCATTAGATTTAAAAAATTTTGGTCTACTTGCCAAAAATCACCTCCATTGTAAATTTTTATTAATTCTTTCATTTTTGGGAATGTTCCTTTTTTCATACCCCACATACCACCCATAATTAAACTATTATGATAAGGATGGTCTCTCATAATATGTAATCCTTTATCTGAAGATAACCATTCATTAACGGCTTCTTTTTCTCTGACACTTAATCTTGAGTCAGTATCTCTAACGATAAAAACATCAACATCATCTTCAGATGCTGGATAAAATCTCCAAAACATACCTGACCAATCACCATCAGTTTCCATATCAATTAATTCCGTATTGTCCATTTTATCCAAAATGTCCCATATTTCATCAGGTACTGACGCTCCGATATAAAATCTACACACCCAATCAGGATATATTGTTTTAGCTAATTTAGCATTTTCAATCGCACCAATAGTATATTTTGGGTTGTCTCCCCACAATGAAAACGAAATTATTTTTTTCATATATAAAAATTTTTTAATTTTCTGTGATTAAATAAATTCATATCATGATTTAAATCAGAATGATTTTTATGATGAATAATGTCATGTTTACCATACCCCCAATCAGGATGTTCATGTTTAATAATAACCATCGGAAAATATTTTTGTCGTTTTAGTAGGTTTCCGACCATCATAAATTCGTTATCACACCAAGTAGATTTATATTCAGGATGATAAATGTAATTAAATCTTTCATAATATTTTTTCCCTAATATACAAAGTGTATTTAATTCTTGCCCTTTAAATCCGTCATTAAAAAATAAAATCCCATCAGTATCAGGATAGTTTGATTCCATAAGTGTATTGATAATTTTATCAAATCCTTTAATTTGAGGTATCATGTCATCAGATGCCAACAATATTATATCCCAATCTTCACTTGTGTCAATGTCTCTGTTAATTGCATCGACTTTAGTTTTACTCAAACCTATTGTGACCTCAGTATTTGTGTAAGATGTAAGTTCGTTTATTACATCTTGATTGTTCATTGTTTCGTCATCTTCATCAATAGTAATTGAGAATCTTGTGGTATCTTCAGATATAAAATTTTGATACCTCTCAAAAGTCGACATAAATTGTGACTTTCTATTTCTTGTTGGAAATTTAATTAGAAGTTTCATTAATAACTAATAGGTAGTTTTCTAAAATTTTTTCAGTAACATAGGAGGAACTGAACTTATTGATATCTTCGGGTGGGGTTTTTAGATTCTTAGACAAGATATGACCATTACTATCTACATCGTATATCCAAGAATTTTTACCACACATCCAACTTTCAATTGTTGTCCTACCTAATAAAATACCAGCAGTTTCTTTAGCTTCGGATACATATTTTTCGGTATTCCAAGTTGGGGGGAACCATTTTACGTGTTCTATTTGTTTTATCTCGTCTAAATAATCTGATTTTTTTTCACCAACTAACCACAACTCTAAAGAATTTTCTTTTGTGTATTCAATCAAATCTCTAATTGTATTTTCTCTCAAATAATCTATTGTACCGACAAACAACAAATAATTTTTATTTGGTTTGTTTGTATTCTTAAATCTATTATTGTCTACAGGATTATATACAACTTCTATTTTATTTTCAGGAATATCATAATACTCTTGGATATATTTTTTAATTTCAGGTCTTATTGAAATATATCTTTTAATTGTTTCATTTAGTACTGGTTTTTCAAGGTCAATTACCTCGGAATGAATTGTTGCAATTTTTTCTTCCTTCGGGTATAGTTGTAGAATTAAATTAGTAACAGGTTCATGTTGTACATGAATAATATCAAAATTAGTTTCTGTTATTTTATATAACATTCCTTCTTTTGATTTTTCAAATCCGTTTGGCGTCTGAACAGACCAAACACCATCTCCCTTTTTAAAACCTGGTGGTTCTTGGAATGAGAATACTTTAATACCCGATTTTTTTGCCATTTCAGTTAGAGGACCTCCAATCTCAGATAAAACAGTCACATTATGACCAAGTTTTACTAAGTTCTTCGCCAATTCATAAACGTAAACCTCAGAACCTGTGAATGTTTTAAAATTTAAACAAGATAGTAAAATGTTTAATTTATCATTTTTTGATTTTGGTATTTTTACAGGTAATTCTTTAACAAATTTTTCAGAAAATAATATTCTATTTTTTTCCCATTCATTATTGGTTACACCAATAGATTTATGTGTAACTCTAATATCAAATAAAACTCCAACTTTTACACCGTCTAAATAATTTCTAAAACAAAAATCAACATCATACATGTGAAAACCTTTAACAGTTTCATCAAAATTTTGTTTAATTCTTTGTTTGTGAACAACGATAAAAAGACCATCGACTATAATTGTTGGAAAAATGTCTTTACCTAAACTACGAGAATATTTTGATTCCCATTTTTTCCCTTCATGTTCGTGGTTTACAATACCAACCATTTTTCTTCTGTCTTCCCACCACATTCCTGATTTTGGTAAACTGGTTGACCCAGCAACTCCTAATATTCCATAATCGGTTCTTTTAAAGTGATTTAGTATGTAATTACCCCAACCATTTTTATCAAAATAGATGTCATCATGGCAAAGTACCACTATATCGGTTGTTGATTCATTTAGTATCTCATTATAAACCTCAGTTAACGACCTTCCATTTGGGTTAACCTTTTCAATTACTTGCACTTTTGGGTGTCCACAAGATTTTTTTAAATATTCTTGAAAGTGTGGATTTGATTGTCGTGTGCTATATCCTATGGTAATCATTCAAATACTTCTATTGTGTGCTCTTTTTTGGTTAAATTTGTCCACTTCCCATCATACCTTGTGGCTCTCACGATATGATTATCTATCCAATGATAATTTCCACCTCTTGGCTTGTTAAGTAATAAATTATGGTATTTAAAACCATGTTTATCTAACCACTGTTTGGTGACTATTTCGTGTTCATTTGTTCTTGATGTAAAGAAAGTAATGATGTGTCCTTCGTCATACCAAGAATTAATCATACTAACAGAATTTTCATATGGTAAACAAGTTAACATACGTTCAGGTTCTTCATTGGGTATGTCATCAGTTATTGTACCGTCAATATCAATAAGATAGTTCTTAATTGATTTATCAAGTACGGGACTGACATTAAATTCCTGTTGAACCGAATCCATTTGACCCTCTATCTTGTTCGTTTATTTCAACAACATCATGTAATGTAACCATTCTACCTGCGTATACAGGACATAACACTCCTTGTGCAATTTTCATACCTTTTTTTACTTGGTAGTCTTTGTTTGTGGTGTTAAATACAATAACCATAACCTCACCTGTATATCCTTGGTCTACTGTTCCAGGTGTATTTAATACTGTTAAACCTTCTTTTAGTGCTAACCCGCTTTTTGGTCTGACCTGTAATTCAGAACCAAGTGGGATTTGAAATTTTAACCCTGTTTTAACGAGTGCTCTACCTAAAGACGGTATGATTATATCCTCAATGGAATGTAAATCAAATCCTGAATCTGTCTCGTAATTATATTTTGGAGCAACAGCGTCAGGGTGTATTTTACTGTATTTAAGTTGATTTCTGAATCTAAAAGACTCATCTAATTGTTTTTGTAGTTGTTCTTCATCAACACCAAAAGTGTTAAAAAGGTCCTCAATGTCCATGTTGTTAGGGTCCAATTTTTTTAATTGTTTTTGGAAATCTCTAAGTTTTTTTAAATTATCAAACATATTCTAAATTATCAAATTTGTTTATTAAGTCTACAAGAGCTTGTACGTCTTGTTCGCAATATTCTGCAATTTTATCTAATATTCCACCATCCCAATAAGCTTGGTGTACAACGCCACCTGTAACAGGACCTTCTTTAGATGAAGTACAATCCATAGCCATAGATATTAACTCAAGTTGTGCTATTGTAAAAGGGTTTGTACCGTTCCAAAATTCTTTAGTATCCATGGCTTTAATATCCCATGGTTTTGTATCTGCTGTCGGTAAAATTGATGCTGGTTGAAATCCATTAATCATCATTCTTTTATACAACATTGGTATGTCAAATCCTTTAATGTTATGTCCACATAAAAAGAAATTAAGTTTGTTAACTTTATTTAAAAGTTTTATCACACTACGGATTAATTCTTTTTCATCGTCCATTGCGTAAGTTTGTTTTTGCATTTTTCCATCTTGGTTTATAAATGCAAAACTAGCAACGACAATCTTTGCAAACTCAGGAACTAAAGCAGCTCTTGTTTCATATATTTCATCGATTGTTTTGTCCTTATCTTCGGGAAATTTTTTAACAAACCAATCTTTGTATTTGACAAACATTTTGTATAAACCTGGCTTGTTTTTTTCCAATTCAGATAAGTTTGGAAACTCACCAACAGTTTCCAAATCAAAAAATAAAAGTTTTGTTTTTGGGTAAGGTAGCATTATTTAAATGATTTATAAAGTTCCGCTCTATTTTTTGTTACAACATTTAAGTCGTAAGTGTCTTTTACTGTCTCATAAAGTCTTTGACCCATGTCAAAAGCCATATTTGGATTTTGTATTAGTTTTTTCATCGCCTTAGTCCAATCAGAATGGTTTCTTTTTTCATCAACCAATATTGCGTTACCATCAACAAAGTTACCATTTTGTAAGCAATGTTTCAAGTCGATTGTATAAGGACCTACATTAGATGCAATAATTGCTTTCTTGTAAAAACCAGCTTCAATTACCTTCAATTGTGATTTAACTCGGTTAAATATATGGTTAACGATTGGGGCTAAGGACACATCAAATTTAGAATAATTCTTGGCATAAGAAGTTACGGGTTCAGTCCAAACTCTATTATAAAATTCTTCTCTATTCCAAGGGTCTTGACGGAATTTTAAAAGATATTCACGATATTCGGGTGAGGTAAACTCATAATTTTTTGTAATTGCTTCTTCATATCTTGCCCAAACTGTTTCTTCAGGTTTAATTGGTCTTTGTTTTTGTTCACCTGTTTGTGCGTTTATTTCAGTCATTGTTCCTCTAATGTCAAAACCACATAAATAAAATTGTGATTTATCTCTTAATTCTTGACCAATCGCATCTGTACAACCTTTTAATAAATTTACATCATGTAAATGTGATGAACCACCCAACCACCCGAATCTTAATTTATCCGATGGTTTGGTCTCCACATTAAACTGAGGTTCATCAGGATTAATTGCATTTGGTAAAACAAATACATTTTTATTAAACTTTTTTATTTCATCGGCAAAAACACTAGTCGTGGTCGTTACGTATTTTGAAACTTTTAGGTTTGCAATAATTTTTTCGTTGATTTTACTTTGAACAACCATGTGGTGTGCGGGATGTTCTTTTGTGGGTAACCAATAATCGTCCAAATCCATTACTGTTATGATACCCAAGTTATTTAGCACTTGAATAAGTGTATTTGATTTATCATAATCGGGATTTAGGCTTCGGTGGAAGCACACCATATCGTATTTTGTCCAATACGATAAGTCGTCCATATTTGGATTATAATCAATATCGACGTGAAAATCTTCAGGGTATTTATTTTGTAAAAATACGTGGGGTTCTAATGACCTAAATTTACCTACACCTGTTCTATCGGATGGTAAAACTAAAATTCTTAACTTTGACATATGTAATATTTCTCGTTCATAAAATATAGAAATATTACATCAATAATCAACTTATTGGAGTTTTTTTATTTTTGTTACTTTACCCTCAAAAATATGTTTACCTACTCTCATTTGAATTGAGTCATTTGTTTTAGATTCTGACTCCGTTAACATTCCTGATTTTGATAATTCTTCTCTAACAACGTCTCTAACAGTATCTCTTACAGTATCTCTAATCATTTGTTTTAATGCGTTAACATCAAAACCAGTTAGATTTTGTTCCTGTTGTACTGAAGATTGTTTTTTAGATGTACCCATTAATTTTTGAGCTCCCTCGATAATTTCTTCTGAAAGAAAACTAGAATTAGTGCCAGGTATTACTGGCTTTTCTATTGGGTTTTCAATCATTAATTTTTTAATTTCGTCAGGAAGTTTTGAATTAATAATTCTATCTTGTGTCGGTACACCGTCTTTTAAAGTTGATTTAATTTCTTCATTAACAAATTCCTGTGGTATATTATATGTTGAGGATACAGGATTAAAACTTTCAACTTGAGGAGATGAATTTCTAACCACATTATCCGCACCTGCTCTTGGTATTTCGTTGTGCTTATCCATTATTTTTTTAGACAAAGCCAATTTTGACATTAAATCGTTCATATTTCTTTATTATAGTTTTGCGTTTATAAAAACCACACTCATTAACTTATCACCGTTAGGGTTATAATTAGATGGTAGTTCATTAAATGTCTCACCAGTTCTTGTAAATGTAAAGGTTTTGTCCACCCTAAACATCCTCCAACCTGGAAGTATTTTTTTACCAATAGCCACACTGTGTGAAGCCCCTTCTGGTTCGTATGCTCTAAGAACTAAATTACCTCTAAGAGAACGACCTAAACAAACGGGATAAACTGTTCTATATCCTTTACCACCAGGTTCATCACCATCATAAGTTATAACAATAACATCTCTATTTTTGATGGCTCTTTGTAAGTCATCAAAAGATACAGCTTCAGTTAATAGTGATTTTATGGTGGAAACTAGTTTCATTATTGTGGTAACTGATAAGGGTTCTTATTGT
>Ga0222713_10001730_pt1 | contig 24077 bp, 23 predicted proteins | sample C33_649DmetaG_FD_165061 | JGI IMG/M metagenome (GOLD analysis project Ga0222713, IMG submission 165061) | Estuarine water microbial communities from San Francisco Bay, California, United States - C33_649D | ecosystem: Environmental > Aquatic > Marine > Unclassified | place: USA: California...
GCAGCGCTTTTCCACCGCGAACGAACGGGCGAGGGACAGATGGTGTCCACGTCGCTTTATCGACAGGGCGTGTACACGCTCGGATACGACCTCAGTCTTGTGTCGAGTTGGGGGCGATGTGCTCCGGTCACCGATCATGCGACGGCTCCGTCTCCGACGGCCAACAGTTATCGCACACGTGACGGACGACGATTCTGGGTCGTGGGTGTGGAAGCCGATCGACATTGGCCACCTCTCGCCCGGGTAGCCGGTCGACCCGATCTGATCGACGACCCGCGATTCGTCACTGCGGCCGATCGCGCAGTGAACGCTCGTGAACTCGTTGCCCTTCTGGACGAGGTGTTCGCCACTCGTGATCTGGAGGAGTGGGCCGAGATCTTCGCCGGCGAACCCGATATGTTCTGGACGCCGCAAGCCACCCCCGACGAAGTGTTGGCCGACCCTCAGTTGCGAGCGGCCGGAGGTCTCGTCGACGTACCTGGCAACAACGGTTCGACGACCATGATCGCCTCACCGATCGACTTTCACGGCGCGCCGTCCGAACAGCGGTCTCATGCCCCTCGGCTCGGGCAGCACACACGGGAAATTCTGAGTGAGATCGGTTACGACGAGCCGAGGATCGACGATCTCGTGGTGCGTGGAGTGGTCGCTGTCGACGTTGTCGACGACTGACGGCTTCTCGACGTCATCCGATCGGGCGCAGTCGATCGACGAGTCCGTCGATCAGGGCGACCACGTCGATGGCACACGCTACGAAGTCGTCGAGTTCACCGCCTCCCGGATCGATCACTTCTTCCCATGGTTCGAGTTCGACGCGATGCAAGGCCAGTTGCGAGACGCGATCGGTGAGAGGTCCGTCCGATCGGAGGTCTCGCACGAGGCGTCGCAGGGTCGCTGTACGAGAGGCCATGTCGGGATGTTCGCGGCGGATCCACTGCACGTGTTCAGGGGCGAGTCCGATGATCAGATCGGAGGACTCGACGTGCTCACGGGTGATCTGCTTGCTGCGATGTTGACGGGCCTCCAGGCCCACGCGTTGGAGAGCTTCTCTCGTGCGCCAACTGATGGGCTGACCGTCGACGCTGAAAGTTCCGGCCGTCACCACGTCGAGGCGTGGTTCGCGGTCGACGAGAGCGGCGCCGGCCATCACCGAACGCGCGGCATTACCTGTGCAGATGACGAGAAGTGACGACACGTCAGCGCGCGGCGCGTAGCGGAGCCATGGCCGCAGGGTCGATGTATTCGTCGAGGCTGGTGATGAGGCCATCGGCGTTCAGATGGACGATCATGCACGAGTGGGCGCGGAGTTCGCCGCCGGGCGCGGTTCCGGTGATGGCCGCCTGCCACACCCAACCGTCGTCGGTGTAGGCGATCGTGCGCGTTTCCCAACGCAGATCGGGGATCTGACGGTGCATCCATTCGAGTGTTGCGCCCGTACCGGCGTACTCGATGGTCTTGTCGTCGAAGTTGTGCCAGACGGTCGCGCCAGAGACGCACATGGCCATGGTGACGTCGGCCCGACCGGCGTTGGTGGCCTCGGCGAAACGTCGGTGGTGTTCGACCAGGAATTCTCGGGTGTGGGTCATCGGTGTCTCTCTTTCGCGAGTGGGTGAGAACGTCAGGTGGGAACGCCGCCGTCGACGGTGAACACGGCTCCGGTGGTGTACGAGGAGGCATCGCTGGCGAGAAAGAGCGCCGCGCCCACGATTTCGTGGGGTTCGCCCACCCGACGCATAGCGATACGTTTCATCGCCTGGTCGACCAGATCCCAGTTCCAGGCCTTGCTGATATCGGTGCGGAACGATCCGGGCATGATGCAGTTCACCCGCACGTGAGGCCCGAAAGTCTGAGCGAATCCGATGGTCATGGCGTTGAGGGCAGCCTTGGCGGCGGTGTAGGGAATGACGTCCGGAGTGGGATGTATCGCTGCGATGCTCGAGATGTTGACGATCGACCCAGTGACGCCGGTGGTCCGGGCACGTTCGGCCATGCGAGTGCCGAGCAGGGCTGAGAGTCGGAACGGCCCTTTCAGGTTGAGTCCGATGACCGAATCCCAGAGTTTCTCGTCGATCGCCGCTACCGACTCGTACAGCGGTGACTTGCCGGCGTTGTTGACGAGGACGTCGACCCCTCCGAGCTCGTTCCATGCGACCTCGGCCAACTCGTCGACTTCGTTCCAGCGACCAACGTGACATGCGTGCACTTTCACAGCGCGACCCGACTCGGCACTGATTGCGTCGGCGGTCGCTCGGCACGAGTCGAGCGACCGGCTGGCGATCATCACGTCGGCCCCGGCCAGAGAGAACGCTCGGGCCATCTCTTTGCCGAGCCCCCGACTGCCACCGGTCACGAGAATGCGTCGGCCCGAGAGATCGAAGAGTTGACGTGGATCGGTCGACACGAGTCGACTTTACGCCACCCCCTTGCGCCACCAGTCCTACGTGACCGATGTGGTCGGGCGAATTACCCGAGTCGACCCGCCACTTGCGAGACTGTCGTCGTGGAGTTCACCGACGATCCCTCGATCACGAGTTTCCGCAACGAGGTACGGAGCTGGTTGTCCGACAATCTCGTGGGGGAGTACCGGTCCCTCGGTACGTCCGCGGAGATGGGCGCTCACGATTGGCCGGTTCGAGTGCGATGGGAGCAAGAACTCGGTCGTGCCGGTTGGCTCGGACTCACGTGGCCGAAGGAGTTCGGTGGGCGGGCGGCATCGGTAGCCGAAGAGTTGGCCTTCGCCGAGGAGTACGCACTCGCCGATGGACCGCAGAGAGCTGGTTTCTTCGGAGAGGGACTCCTTGGTCCCACTCTCATCACCTTCGGAAGTTCGGAGCAGCAGGAGCGTTTTCTCCCGCCGATTCTGCGGGGCGACGAGTACTGGTGCCAGGGTTTCAGTGAGCCCGGCGCCGGCTCCGATCTCGCCGGTGTGCGCACCACCGCAGTCCTCGACGGCAGTACGTGGCGGGTCGACGGTCAGAAGGTCTGGACGAGCCAGGCTCAGTTCGCTCAGTGGATCTTCGTCCTGTGTCGCACCGAACTCGACCAGGTCGCGCACAAATCGTTGTCGTACGTGCTGGTCCCGATCGACCAACCCGGCGTAGAGGTCCGACCGCTCATGGACCTATCGGGGAATGATCACTTCTGCGAAGTCTTCTTCGACGGAGCGGTGACCACGTCCGACATGATCGTCGGTGGTCGCGGCAATGGTTGGCGAACGGCCATGGGAACTCTGGGTTTCGAGCGCGGAACGGCGTTCATGGCCCAGCAACTGCGTTTTGCGAAGGAGTTCGCCAAGGTTCGTCAGTTGGCAGTCGACAAAGGTGTCGAACGCGATGCGGAGATTCGTCAGCGTCTTGCTCGGGCCTACGGAGAACTCGAGATCATGCGTTGGTCCGGCCTGCGGAACGTGACCCGATTCCTGCAGGGTGGTCAGCCTGGTCCGGAGGGTTCGATCGGCAAGCTGTTCTGGTCGAAATGGCACCAGCGACTCGGTGAGCTCGAGGCCGATCTGCTCGGCGCCGACGCCCTCGTCCTGCAGCCCGAGGGCTCGATCGCGCACGACTTCCAGCACACCTTCTTGTTCAGCCGCGCACACACGATCTATGCGGGGTCGTCGGAGATCCAGCGCAACATCATCGGAGAGCGCGTTCTCGGCCTCCCGCGTAGTTGAGGTCGGCCTCGCTACGACGATGTCGTCAGTCGCCAGCTGGTCCGCGGAAGTCGGGGCGTCGTTTCTCGCGGTGTGAGGCCACACCTTCGGCGGCGTCGGGCCCGCCGAAGCCGAAGAACTCGTAGGCGAGTGACGCGTCGAAAGCCGGCATCATCGTGCGGTACCAGTGATTGAGCGTGTGCTTGGTGAAGCGCAGAGCTGCTTGGGCTCCGTCGGCCAGCTCGGTCGCCACGTCGAGGGCCGATGCGTACACCTGGTCGTCGTCGACACACATCGACACCAGACCGATTCGTTCGGCCTCCTCCCCGGTGAGGGTTCGACAAGTCAGCAAGTAGTACTTGGCTTTGGCCATACCGACCAACAAGGGCCAGCAGACGGCGGCGTGGTCGCCGGCGGCCACGCCGAGTCGAGTGTGTCCGTCGATGATGCGCGCCGTGCGGCCCACCACTGACACATCGGCGAGGAGGGCGGCCACCAGTCCAGCACCGACAGCTGGTCCGTTGACTGCCGACACGATCGGACGAGTGCACTCGATGACGTTGCGAACGAGGTCGCGCGCCTCTCTCATGACTCGGGATCGGATCTCGTAATCGCCGATGATTCCATCGATGAGATCGAAGCTTCCTCCAGCCGAGAACGCTCGCCCAGCGCCGGTGAGAAGAACGACCCGGGTGTCGGGATCGCGGTCGACCACTGGCCACACGTCGGCGAGTTCACGGTGAGCCTCGACACCGACCGAGTTGAGATTGGGCCCGTCGAGGGTGATCTGCAGAACGCCTGTTGCCGGACGCGAAAACTTCAACTCGTGGAACTGCGCGAACCTGTCGAGATCGGGCACGATCACATGCGCTCGATGATCGACGCCGTTCCCATTCCGCCACCGGTACACATCGTGATGAGAGCCGTGGTCTTGTCTTGGCGCTCGAGTTCGTCGAGGGCGGTCTGGATGAGGATCGGACCGCTGCCTCCGATGGGGTGTCCAAGAGCGATAGCGCCACCGTTGACGTTGACGTTCTCGGGTGTGATGCCGAGTTCGCGCATGGCCTTCAATGGAATGGCGGCGAAGGCCTCGTTGATCTCCCAGAGATCGATGTCCTTGGTGGTCATTCCGGCTCGCTCGAGGCACCGCTTCGAAGCCGGAGCAGGTGCGGTGAGCATGATCACGGGTTCGGCGCCGGCGACCGCCGACATGACGATGCGAGCCCGCGGCTTCAGACCGTGGGCCTTGGCGTATTCGGGGCTGGTCACCATGATCACGCCCGCGCCATCGACGACGCCTGATGAGTTTCCGGCGTGGTGCACGTGCTCGACTGCGGCGATGTCGGGGTACACCTGCTTGCACATGTCGTCGAACGATTTCTCGAAGCCATCGAGGACGCGGCTACCGAGACGTTCGAACGACGGCGCGAGTCCGGCCAGCGACTCCATGGTTGTGGTCGGCCGAAGGTGCTCGTCCTTGTCGAGAGCCACCGAACCATCGGGATTCAGGATCGGAACCACACTGCGATCGAAACGTCCTTCGGCCTGGGCGCGCGCGGCACGTTGCTGACTCTCGAACGCCAGAGCGTCGACGTCCTCGCGAGTGAAGCCCTCGAGAGTGGCGATGAGATCGGCCGACACACCCTGGGGAACGAGGGGATACATGGCGCGCAGGGCCGCGTTGCCGACCGTGAAGTCGGGCGGCCCGCTCGGTGCCGGCCAGCGCGACATCGACTCGACGCCTCCGGCCACGACGCAGTCCTGATGTCCGGACTGGACGGCCATGGCGGCCCAGGACACAGCCTGCTGCCCCGAGCCGCAGAAGCGGTTGATGGTTACGCCGGGGGCCTCCACCGGCCATCCGGCGGCGAGAACGGCCATGCGGCCGATGCACGCTCCGTGATCGCCGGCGTCGTTGCCGTTGCCGATGATCACGTCATCGACGTCGGCCGGGTCGAATCCCACGCGCTTCTGAAGCGCGTTGAGCACTTGCGCGAGCAACTCTTGGGGGTGGATGTGGTGCAGTGAGCCGGTGTCCTTCCCTTTGCCTCGGGGGCTGCGGACTCCATCGATGATCCAGGCTTCGGTCATGGTTCCTCCGATAACGAACGACGAACGATGCGACGGTAGCCGAACCGGCTCGATCTCCGGGAGCCGATGAAACCGCCTCCGACACTCAGGCCAGGTGTGACGCGAGAGGGAGTTCTTCCCGACCGCGCAGGGCGACGTTGACCCGCTGGCGTTCGAGGATCTGGTCGAGAGTCTTCGCCGCTTGTGGGATGGGATGTTCGGAGAAGAACGCCTGGACGTCGGTCTCGGCGTCGGAGGTGTTCAAGAGCTTGACCGGATCGATCATCCTCACGATGGTGTTCGACGGGAATCTTTCGTTCGCCTCGTTCCAATGACGGCGAACGAACTCCCACGCGTCGCGGCCGTGACCACGATTGGCGATGCAGCGTCCCAACAGGAATGGGGCGTTCTGTGTCTTGACGTGAGGACCGAGAGCGAACTCGCAGGTGCGTCGCAGGAGTTCGGACGAATCGAACTCCGCGAGCGCATAGAGGTAGCGGAGCTGTTCTTGCGGAGTGTCGGCATCGAGGAAACGTTGGACCATGTCGTCATAGTCGCTCGTGTCGCCATGGGCGGCCACGACGGTGGTGGCGGCGGCGACCAATTCGGGGTGAACCGTGTTGGGTTCGTCATGTGATCGGCGGAGGAGTGCCCGACATCTTTCGATCGCCGTGGCGTCGGCGCCATTCACCGCGGCGAGCGTCACGAGCAGACCGCGCAGCTTGCCTCGTAGATCGTCCTCCCCGGTAACGGGATCCCAACCGAGATCGGCCAACGCCGGAGCGACGAGTCGACGCACGTGCGAGCGAAGAGTTTCGTACGCCGCGTCCTCGAGAAGTCGACCCAGAGCTCGCAGTCCGTTCGCCATCACTTGCCAGACGGCGAGTTCGCGTTCGTCGACGAAGGCATCGAGGAACGCGAGATAGTCGGAGGCCGACAGTCGACCGGCCACTACTGCGTTCCACGCATCGTCGACCAGGTTGTACCGCTCGATCGTGGACGATGAGGCCAGTGTCGAGCGATCGATGAGCGAGAGAAGTTCGGGGGAGTAGGCCACGCGATAGAAGCCGTGGCCACCGGCGTTGATGACGACGGCCCCGGCACTTCGAAGCGGAATCTCGAGTGGTTCGTCGTCGAGTAGGACGCGACTCTCGTCGGAGCCGACGCGAAGGTGGATCGGAACGAGCCACGACTGATGGGCGACGTCGGCCTCGGTGTCGAATAGGAACCGCTGCTGATCGAGTCGGAGGCGTGCACCGTCGGGGGATTGGACGACCGAGGCGCTCACCAGTGGATATCCGGGTTGCCAGATCCATGAATCCATGATTCGGCGAACGGGTTCACCGCCGTCGTTCGACACGGCAGCCTCGATCGAGTCCCACAAGTCGGAGGTTTCGGTATTCCCGTAGGAGTGGGTGGTCAGATACCGACGCACACCCTCTCGAAAGCGATCCGGGCCGAGATACTGCTCGAGCATTCGAAGTAGTGCTCCACCCTTCTGATAGGTGAGGACGTCGAACATGCCTTCGCAGTCCTCGGGCGTACGCACTTCGTATTCGACCGATCGGGTGGCCACGAGCGAATCAGTTTCGAAAGCCACCGATCGTTCGAGCGAAAAACTGGTCCAGCGTTCCCAATCCGGTCGATAGGCATCGACGGCTGCCACTTCCATGAAAGTGGCGAAAGCTTCGTTCAACCAGATGCCGTTCCACCATTTCATGGTCACGAGATCGCCGAACCACATGTGGGCGAGTTCGTGACTCACCACGTCGGCCACCAGTTCGCGCTCGACCTGGGTGCTGGTGGCTGGGTCGACGAGGAGGAGACTTTCTCGGTAAGTGATGCATCCGACGTTTTCCATGGCACCGGCAGCGAAGTCGGGTAGGGCGATCATGTCGATCTTGGCGTCGGCGTACGGGATGCCGTAATAGTCGGTGAACCACCGAAGACTCGCCGCACCCACGTCGAGGCCGAATTCGGTGAGGTGCGCCTTGCCCGGCACGTGGACGATCCGGAGAGGGACGCCACCGACGTCGATCGCCGGTGTGGCATCGAGCCGACCCACGACGAAGGCCACCAGATACGTACTCATCGGCATGGTGTCGGCGAAAGAGACGGCTACTTTGCCATTGCGCTCGTGACGACCGATCTCGGGGCCGTTGCTCACGGCGAGCAAACCATCGTCGACGATCAACGTGACCGAGAAGACGGCCTTGAAATCGGGTTCGTCGAAGCAGGGAAACGCTCGTCGGCAGTCGGTGGCCTGCATCTGCGTGCAGGCGATCACGTGCTCGACTCCGTCGTCGTTGCGATAAGTGCTGCGATAGAACCCGCGCAATTTGTCGTTGAGAATGCCGGCGAACTCGATATCGATCGCCATCGGGCCTGGGATGACCTCGTCGATCGTGCCGATGATGAGACGTTCGGTTTCTTCATCGACGCGGAACGGGGTCGGTTGGCCGTCGACGAACACCTGCCGGATGTCGAGTTCGGCGGTATTGAGAACGATCTGCCGAGTGGCTTCGGTTGCTGTGGCGGAGACGACCACCCGACCGGTGAACGTGGCCTCACCGAGGTTCGGTTCGAGTTCGACGTCGTATCGCTGGGGCAGAACGTGCCGTGGGAGCCGGTGCGGATCGAGGTCGTTCTCACTTCTGGTCACGTGGGCGAGCGTAGTGGCACAGTACGGTTGACTTTCGTGCCGTTCTCTGACCCGAGCAGTCGATTCGTGCCCCGGGCCGACGGATCACGTTTCGACGTGGTCGGTATCGGCAATGCACTCGTCGACGTGATCTCACATGCCGACGACTCCTTCATCGAACGTCAGGCGCTGACCAAGGGCTCGATGACTCTCGTCGACACCGACCGAGCGCTCCATCTCTACCGAGCCCTCGGATCGGCCGTCGAGATGAGCGGTGGATCGGCCGCCAACACGGTGAGTGGGGTGGCGAGTTTCGGTGGGCTCGGCGCCTATGTCGGAAAAGTGAGTTCGGACGAGCTCGGTGAAGTGTTCGGACACGACCTGCACGCGGTCGGTGTGCACTTCGCGCCCGGAGCGCATCTCGACGAAATCCCGACTGGGCGATGCATCATCGTCGTGACTCCCGACGCTCAACGTACGATGAACACCTATCTGGGCGTCTCGTCCTACTTGTGTCCCGACGACGTCGACGAAGCGGTCGTTGCCGAAGGGCGTGTCCTCTATATGGAGGGTTACCTCTTCGATCGCGACGACGCCAAAGAGGCCTTCCGGCACGCGGCGCGGATCGCCCACCGTGCTGGACGACAGGTGTCGCTCACGCTGTCCGACAGTTTCTGCGTCGATCGACATCGAGACGACTTCCGTGCCCTGGTCGAGGACGAAGTGGACGTGCTCTTCGCCAACGAGGACGAACTCTGCTCACTGTACGAGACCGAGAATTTCGAGGCGGCGGTCGCTTCGGTGCGTCGAGACAGCGCATTGGCCGTGGTCACTCGCGGACCACTCGGGGCCGCCATCGTGACACGCGATGGGATCGTTCCGATCGCTGCTGAACCGGTCGACCACGTCCTCGACACGACGGGGGCCGGAGATCTGTTCGCCGCCGGATTTCTGTACGGCATCACGAATGGTCGATCTCTCTCCGAAGCCGGCCGTCTGGGTGCGATCGCCGCGTCGGAAGTGATTTCCCATGTCGGACCACGCCCACTCGTGGAACTGCGTTCCCTCGATCCACGGTCGTAGCGCGAAACTCTCGTCGTGACCGGAACCTTCGGCCAACCGCAGTCGGATGACGACATTCGTGTCGTGGCGACGGCATGGCGAGACGCCGAACCCGATGACGACATCCGAGCCGAGATCGATGCTCTCGTGGTGGGGTCGGTGGCAGTTCTACGAGAGCGATTCACCGGTGGTCTGACGTTCGGCACCGCCGGGCTCAGAGCTCCTATCGGTGCTGGACCGCGCCGTATGAATCGCCTGGTCGTCCGTCGTGCGGCAGCCGGTTTGGTCGATCGACTGCTCGCTGGCAGTGACGGGGTGGCGGGGCGCGGTCTCGTCGTCGGCTGGGATGCCCGACCGAAGAGTCGTGAATTCGCAGTCGACACCGCCCGTGTGGCGGCGGCGAGAGGAATGAAAGTCTTCCTCATGCCGCACGAAGTTCCGACACCGGTATTGGCGTGGAACATCACTCGACTCGGTTGCGCGGCCGGCGTGATGGTGACGGCGAGTCACAACCCGCCGTCTGACAACGGCTACAAGGTCTATCTCGGTTCGGGTGCTCAGATCGTTCCTCCCATCGACGCCGAGATCGCCGCGGCCATCGACGCGCTCGACGCCACGCAGATCGTTCTCTCGGCGGTCGACGACCCGCGTATCGTGCGACTCGGCGAGTCGGTTGTCGACGACTACGTGTCCTTCGTTCCATCTGTGGCCCTCATTGCCCCGGAGCGATTAGCGGGTGTCGGCGTAACCGTTGCGTACACGGCTCTGCACGGAGTCGGAGGCGACATCGTTCGACGAGTGCTCGAGTCGCACGATGGGACGCGACTCGTCGTGGTCGATACGCAACAAGAGCCCGACGGCGCCTTCCCGACCGTTCCGTTCCCGAATCCGGAGGAACCTGGTGCGATGGACGAGGTGATCGCTCTGGGCCGTCGCTCGGGAGCGGATGTGGCGCTCGCCAATGATCCTGACGCCGACCGTCTCGGAGTGGCGATACCCACCAGCGACGGAAGTTGGAGACGACTTTCCGGCGACGAGATCGGTTGGCTGCTTGCTGATCACGTTCTGGCGCACACGTCAGGTGACGATCGATTGGTGGTGAGCACTCTCGTGTCGTCGTCTCTGGTCGGACGCATGGCTCGAGATGCGGGTGTGCATTTCGAGGAGAGTTACACCGGATTCAAATGGATCGCCGATGTGGCCCGCCGCTTTCCTGGCGAGCGCCTCGTCTTCGCGTACGAACAGGCTCTCGGGTACCTCGTCGGTGGAGATCCTCTCGACAAGGACGGGGTCGGTGCGGCAGTGGCGATGGTCGAGATCGCCCGATTGGCGATTTCCGAAGGTTTCACGATCGAAGGAAGGTTGGAAGCGATCAGCCGGAAGTTCGGCGCCTATCGAACAGCCGAGCTCTCGGTGCCTATGTCGCCCGACGAGGGCGCTCGGGTCGTGGAAGCTTTCCGATCCTCGCCACCGGTCGAGATCGCTGGACGAAGTGTCGCGTCGATCGAGAATCACCCGGAGGCATCTCTCGTCCGCGTGTACCTGTCGGGATCGAATTCGGTGCGGGTGCAGATCAGGCCGAGTGGAACCGAACCGAAGGTGAAGCTCTACGGGGAGGCCATCGACGTCGACCCGACTCCATTTTTGAGTGCGGTACGCGACGTGTTGATTGGCCTGTGACGAGTCGTCACTCGGCTCGACCGACCGGCTGGCCCTCGACGATCTGGTCGAGGTATTCCGACAGCCCATAGCCCTTTTTGCCAGCGTGCTCGGACGATGTCATCGTCCACTCGGTCATTCCTTCGCTGATACGTGTGGTGAGCCAGTCGCCATCGGGGGTCTGGCGACGATTACGCAGGGGAATGAGGCTCATCACTTCTCCGGTGAAGGTCCATTCCTTGCCGCTTCGTGAGGAGCGAAGGACTGCTTCGATTCGTTCGTGATAAGAGTCGTCGCCGCGGAACTCGGTCGAGATCTCGGCGTGGTCGCACAAGTGCAACTTGCCGTCCTCCCAGACGAAGCCGCCTCGAGTGCCGGGCCCGTCTTTTTTCGCAACACGGGACAGCATGAATCCAAGATCGCGATCGAAATTGGCCGTCAACCACCGGTAGTACCAAGGCGCCTGCCAGTACCGAGGCCCCCAGGAGTGATCGCGAAGACCGAAACCCTGAATGTCCCATTCCTGGTCGCCGACCCTGATCGTTCCTCGCGCCTCGACGAGCTGCTCGTAGTGGCCTTTGGCGAACTCTTCACCGGGTGCCTCGTGCGGTGTGTCGGGTTCGCCGCCGAACATGCTCGGTCGACCTTGGCCGGAGAAGGTGATGTGCACTTCGCACTCGGAATACGGATTGTCGGTGAATGCCTTCTTCGGATCGACCATCTGCTCGGGTTCGGCCAACACCACGACCTTGCCGAGGAAGTCGATCTTCAATTCCTCGAAGGGTTTCACCATGGTCCAGGTGAGTCCGGCTGCGTCGAGACGGTCGTTGTTCTCGATGGGTGGACGCTTGAACATGAAGCCGACCGACCCGTCGGGCAGATAGATGCAAACCGTCATCTCGGCGTAGCCCTCGTTGGCTCGGTTGCCCATCCGGAACCAGCCACCGACCTTGTGTCGAGGGTCGAAGCAATTGATGTACATGCTCTCGTTGAAATTCGATTCCGAGCCGAGCTCGTGCATGTATTCGTCGGAAGGATCGAGACGTACGCCCATGAGATGACCGTACTCGTTCAGAAGAGTGTGAGTTGCTCCCAGGTGACCGCCACGTCGGGGACCGATCGCCAGGTGAGCCTTCCTCGGCGTCCGGGTCGCTTGACTTCCAGGCGTTCGGGACGTAGCGATCGTGCTGCACCATGGGCATCGTGCACCGTGATGCTTCCGTCGCGCTCGACCCACGAGATGTGGCCCTCTTGCCAGCGACCGCGGTCGGCGCGCCGGAAGCGAACCTCCTCACCGGCCCGAAGTCCGATTCGACGCAGGATTTCGGACTGTTCGGGAGTGGCGCGCGGCGCCATCAGAGGTCCCCGAGGACACGACGCTGAAGGCGACGCATCCCGGACAACCACCGATCTCGATCGGCGACCTTTTTCGCTTCGAATTCGGCGACCTGCGGATGAGGAAGGATCAAGAAGCGCTCGTCGGCGATGGCGGCGGCCACGACGTCGGCAACCTGCTCGGGCTCGAGGACGTCTCCAGCGGCGCGCACCACGTCACCCGCACCGTTGTCGCCGATCTCACCGCCATTCAACATCGCCGTGTTCACGCCCTGGGGACAGAGGCAACTCACGCGGATTCCACGATCGCCGTAGGTGATCGAGAGCCATTCGGCGAAAGCGACCGCGGCGTGCTTCGACACCGAGTAGGGGGCCGAGCCGATCTGGGCCAAAAGTCCGGCTGCCGATGCCGTCGAGCAGAAGTATCCCGAACCACGCTGAAGCCATTCCGGTAGGAGTGCGGCGGCGGCCCAACGGTGTGCGTGCAGGTTGACGTCGAACGATCGCATCCAGTCGTTCTCCGTGGTCGTTTCGATCACGGTTCCGAGACCCACGCCGGCATTGGCGACGAAGAGGTCGATTCCGCCGAGGAGTCGACGGGACTCGTCGACGAGGGAACGATTTCCGTTCTCGGTGGAGACGTCGGCGACCACGGCGAACGCCGAACCTGGACGGTCCGCCTCGAGAGCTGCGGCCAAGGTACGGATTCCGTCGGCGTTGGTGTCCGAGACCACGACCGAGGCTCCGTCGGAGTGGAAACGTCGGGCCAAGGCGGCCCCGATTCCTCCGGCGGCTCCGGTGACCACCACACGTGACGAGGACAGATCCACGACGGGATCGTAGGCCACCTCCGCTCGGTCCGGAGATTCTCCCTGTTTGTGCCGGATGCCTCGTCAACAGGGGAATCGCCATTGGCCGGTCCTGGATCCACGCCATTACGCTCGAGGTGCGCGACGATGTCGCTCACCGGTCGTGACCGGACGTACAACGGAGCAAGCACGAGGAGTCGACGATGACGGGAACACAGGTCGCAGAGCCGGTGAACGACAAGACTTCCAACGAGGACGTGATCGCCCAGGCGGTGGCCATCGTCGATGCGGCCTTGTCGCAGATGGTTCGGCGTGAGCTCGTGTCGGCGGGTGAAGTGAGCGATCTTCTGCTCGACGTCCGCAACCTTCTCACTCGAAGCTGAGTCGTCCGACTCGCGAGTGCGAGTCAACTCGTCCGAGCGCGCTTCTTCGACGTTGTTGCAGATTTTGTCGTCCGTGTCGGTTTCGACGACACGAGGTCGACGAAGGAGTCTTCCAGTAGTTCTCGCAGCCGTTCCGGATGGGCGATCGCGGCGCTGTCGACGTTGAGCCCCATGTCGAGGCTCCCGACGTGGGAGAGCAACGTGAGGTTGAATGCCACTCCTCCGAGGGGCCCGAAGGGAAAGTTGTGGAGGATCTCCGACCCGGCGACGAAGACCGGCATCGGTGTTCCCTTCACGTTCGAGGTGGCGAAGTCGACCGTCTGGGCCTGCATGCGGGCGACCCGTGTGAGGATCGTCGTGGGGAGCGAGGACGCCAGTGCAGCGATGGTGCTCAAGCTTCCACCTGCCGACGCCGAGGCCTCCGACGTGATTCGAGCGACTTCGTGGAACCGCGCGACCGGATCCATGTCGTGAGTCGGAACGAGGAAACGGGCGAGAGAGAAAGAGTTGGCGGCTCCGGAACCATCGCTGCGCGAGCGCGTGCTGACTGCCATCGAGGCGCGCAGGTCGTCGACCGGTGCGCCGAACTCGCGGTGATAGCGACCGGCGGCCTCACTCGCGGCCGACAGCAGTGCAGTGTTCAGAGTTCCATTCAGGCGCCGCGCCGCATCTCGGACGTCGACGAAGGGAACGCGCAGAACCTCGGCTCGACGGCGAGTGGAGCGCTGAGTCCACAATGGAGAACGGGCCGATTCCACATCGGTCAGTTGTCCCATCGCCGTTCGTAAAGATTCGAAAGTCGTGGCACCGTGCGATGGGATGCTGGCCGGGTCGGCTACGAGGTCCCGTACCTGGCGCACCACGGCGAGGGGCAGGCGAAGAGTTCCCGACACCACGTCGCGCCAGATCTCGTTGTGCGCGTTCGATTCGTCGAGGAGGGCGCGGGCGGGATCGATCTCAACCGCGGCGGGTTCGGGAGCGTCCCGTTCGAAATCGAAGAACTGAAGCGACAACTGAACGGTTCCTTCGCCGTCGGCGATGGTGTGATGCAGTTTCTCGACGAGGGCCGCTCGTCCTCCCTCGAGCCCTTCGACGACGACGAACTGCCACAACGGTCGGGTTCGATCGAAAGGATCGGCGACGATCAGAGTCACGTAGTCGAGAAGCTGTCGCATCGTTCCCGGTGCCGGTATCGCCACGCGGCGGACATGAAAGTCGATGTCGAAGTCGGAGTCCTCGACCCACAGCGGGGGAGACATGTTGGCCGGCGTGGAATGCACACGCTGTCGCAGGCGCGGGATCACCGTCGCTGCTCGTTCCATTCGGCGACGCAACCGATCGACGTCCGGTGGTCGATCGAGAATCGAGACGTTGGCGAACGTCGACGAGAGGTGCGGGTCCTTCTCGAGGCGCCACATGAGGCCCTCGGCATCGGACATGCGTCGTTCGAACGAGATCTCCTGAACCACGACGTCAGGTTAGGACCCGGATACCTTCGACGGCATGACGTGCATTCGGGTGCGACGCCAGGGGCCACGATGAGGCGGCGGGCGGCCGTCGTCGCGTGGGGGGCGTTCGTGCTGACGATCGCCCTGGTCGGATGCGCCACCCCCACTCGTTGGGAGCGTGGATTGAACCATGGCCTCGGGGAGAGCGAAGTGCTGACTCGCGACGTCGTCATCGGCGTGGATCGATGGGAGGTGGCGATCTGTCGAGTTCCTGACGACGCGGCTGATCCGCTGTACGTGACCAGTGCCGAGCGCCTGACCGTTGATGTCTCGGAGATCGTGAATCGACTGGCCGGGGTCGCGGACTACTTCGGGCGATGGTCGCACGGTCGCGTCAGTCTCGAGTGGACCGCTGCCAACGATGTTGCGATCGAGTCCGAAGACACGGCGGTCGACTGTGTCGATCGAGCCCTCGATCAGTCTCGTCCGTCGACGAACGGCGTGCTCGTGGTGGCCGATGCCCAGCACGCAGTCGACGCCCCCGGGGGTTGGGGCCGTCGCGGTGAACGTTGCGATCGTCCGTGCTCGGCTTCGGAGTCCCGTCGAGCCGCTTACGTGGGGGCTTCCGACTTTTCGTCGTACTGGGGAGACGAACCACCTCTCGACCTGATCGAGCACGAGATCGGACACGCCTTCGGCTGGCCACACAGCGCATCATCGGCTGGCGTGGGTGACAATCATGTGTACGACAGTTACCTCGACGTGATGAGCAACAGCGCCTCACCACGCGAGATCGAATCGACGCGTCGTCACGCTCCGGGTGTGTTGGCTTTCGACGCGTGGACGAGCGGATGGCTGGACGATCAGGAGATCGTGTTCTTTTCCCTCGATCGCCTGCGGTCGGGCGACTGGCAAGACGCTGTGCGACTGGTGGCGTCCGATACCGGGCCCCCGATTGAAGGCGAACTTCACGTCCGACTCGTCGTGATCGACATCGGTGACGATCTGGTCACCATCGAGCTCCTGGCGGCTCGCGGCGACAACGATCATCTGCTCGGGTCGGGAGTGGCCATTCATCGTCTGGTGTTCGACGATTCCGCCCCAGAAGGCCGGTGGCAGGTCGTGCAACCCGTCGGTTCTGACGGGAGGCTCGTGCTCGGGGCGAACCAGTCGTGGACTGACGACGATCTGCCCTTCGCCGTGCGCGTCGGATCGATCATCGACCAAGACGGTCTGTTGACGACCGATGTCAGGATTCGCCGTTACGAGATGTGACGCCGTGCTCGGCCGCCGACAGGATCAGCGGGGGACCGAGGTGTGTTTGAACTCGTTCAGGATCGGCCAGTCGATGTCGTCGAGGACTCTCTCGATGGTGTGGACCGCCAAGGCTTCGTCACCTTCGGCTCGGTCGAGTAGTCGCACGAACACGGCCTTCTCGTCGACCACGAACACCGGAACGCCCCAAACCTGATGACTACCGGCGTAACGCGTGTGCTCGTCGCGGATCGTGGCGAGCGGTCGACCCGAATCGACTTCGGCGAAAACCGACGCCTGGTCGATCCCACATCCGGTGAGGACGTTCGCTAGTTCGTCTCGGCTGCGGATGTTCCCGCCACGAGCGTGTTTGAACTCGTAGAGCGCGTGGTGCAGATCGAGGAAGGCATGGGGCTGTTGGTCGCGTACGGCGACGGCAACCTGGAGGGCGAGGATTCCCGAATCGGTTTCGGGGGCGTCCCATACGTCGGGCATGCCGGGCTCGACGTGAGATTGCCCGAGGCAAAATGGCAGGAACGTGACGTCCCAGTCGGCGCCGGCGCGCAGTCCGGTGACGACGTGGTCGTGAGCGATACGACCGTAGGGACAGCGGTAGTCCCAGGTGATGGCGAAGGTTCGGGTCATGGAGGCTCCGATCGAGAGTGATCTCAGCGCAGTCTTCTCACCAGAGGACGGACGAGCAAACCGAGGCCGAGGCCGACTGCTGCGCCGCCGATGACGTCGGATGCATGGTGAATACGGACGAAGGCTCGACTGGTTCCGACGACGGCGGCGATGCCGAACCAGAGAGGAGCCGACTTCTTGCCGTCGAGAGTGGTGAGAACCGTTGCTGCGAACACCGCAGAACTGGCATGTCCACTGGGAAAACTGCTCGTGGACGGTGCGCGCACCGTGAAGCGGTCGTCACCGCTGTCAGTAGGCCGCTCTCGACGAAAGAGTCGCTTCACACCCTGGTTGACGATCAACGACTCGGCACCGAGAAGTGCTGACAGTGCGACGGCCTGGGTTGCTCGACGATCGTTCGTGAGACCGCGGGCGGCACCGATCACGTGCCAGACAAGGCTCCAGTCACCGAGGTGACTGGCGGTGGAGAAGACGCGTCCGGCAGTCGGTGAGGAGCGAAGACGTTCGAGCCACTCGTCGGCCGCACGATCGAATCGGGCGACGGTGTCGCCGAGGCCGTCGTCACCACGATTCGCTCGAGGGTTCTCGTCAGAACTCTCGTCGATGTCATCGTGAGTCTGCATCGGAATCGTGTCGATCAGGGTTCGAGAGTGTCGGCGAAAGTGTCGATGATGCGAGCGATACGCGCCGGATCGACGAACGGGCCGAAGTGGTCGAGATCGCTGTACTCGATGTGGTTGCCCTTCGGCAGTTGATCGGCGACGGCCTCAGCCCATCCCGACGGTTGGAACGGCTCGGGATGACCCGAAAGCACCCACACCGGAATGTCGAGAGAAGCCAACTTCTTCCAGAGCTGAGGAACCGAGGGATTACGAAAGTTTTCGGCTTCGGTAGATGGATCGCACTTCAGGTGCACGAGTCCGTCGTCGCCTTCCTGCAATCCACCTCGTACGTAGGCCTCGAGAGCCTCAGGAGTGAAGGCCGACATCGGCAGCTTCGACGAGTAGTTGGTGATGGCTTCCTCGTAACTCTTGAACGTCGACTTGCGTCGAGCCGCGCCATCGGCGAGAACGTTGGGACGGTTGGCCGGCATGCGCAGATCTGCCGGGGGAACGATCGGTTCGTACACCAGGATTCCACGGAAGAGCGAGGGGTCCTTGACGGCGGCCATCAGCAAAGTGGCCCCACCCATCGAGTGTCCGACGCCGATGATTCCACCAGGCTCGTGCAGCTCCTTGGCCACTGCGGTGGTGTCGGCGCCGTAGCCCGCCCAGGCGATCTTCCAGTTCTTGGGAAGCGGCGTGTCGCCGTGACCACGATGGTCGTGCGCGTAGCAATGGAAGCGGCGGGTGAGGTGTTCGGCGACCGGCTTCCAGCACAAGCCGTGAAAGCCATTGGCGTGCGACATGAGGAGGCGGGGTCCGTGTCCACCGAGGTCGTGGACCTCGACCTTCACTCCATTCGTCGATGCAACTTTCACGTGTGGGTGTCTCACTCGGGCCGAGCCAGCACCCCGAGTCCGGTGGTCAGTCCTAGCGACGACGGCGGCGATTGAGTCCGATCACGAGTCGATCGAGCGCCACCCCGAAGAGGATCGCCACGATCAAACTGAGGGAGAGCTGGCTATTGATATCGAAGGAGAGGAATTCTACGGTCGTTTTTTCCCAGTTCTGCACGACGAACACCGCGATGACGACGGCGACAACCGCCACACCGACGAGTCTCCACGGGATCTCCCGCGGTTTTTCCTGCCCAACTTCGTTCATCGGGACCTCCTCTGGCAGATGACCTGGTGATATGCCGGATGTTCCAGAGTGTAGGAGGTCTCAGTTCGAGCCTGGGCGCGGTTCTCTCGGCAGTCCGAGTAGTCGCTCGCCAATGATGTTGCGTTGCACTTGACTGGTGCCACCGGCGATACGGCCACCGGGTGCGGCCAGAAGACCGAATGCGTCGGGGCCGTCGAGTGTCGCTTCCATACTCGAGATGTCGGCGCGCAACATCGCCACGTCGAACATCATCTCGGTGATTCCGAGTTTCATGAGCGAGGCCGCAGTCGACGCAATCGGACCCTGACGCTGGGCCATGGCCTTGTAAGCCATTCCTTTCGACAGGAGGGTCGTGAGTTCTTGTCGTTCGACCGACGAGAGGTCTCGACCCTGAGCGAGACGGGAAATCGACTCGAGGCGCCGCTCCAATGAGATGACACTCGTTCCGATGTGCCCGCGTTCGGATGTGAGCACCGCCATTCCGACCCCCCAGCCGCCGTGCAAGGGCCCGAGTAGTGCGTCGGCGGGTACCTCGACGTCCGTGAAGAAGACCTCGTCGAATTCGGATTCGCCGGTCATTTGCTTCAGTGGTCGAACGTCGATTCCCGGAAGGCTCATGTCGAGGAGGAAGAACGAGATGCCTTCGTGTTTCGGTGCCTCGGGGTCAGTGCGCGCCATGAGAATGCCCCAGTTGCTGTAGCGACCTCCCGAACACCACACCTTCTGGCCATTGACGATCCAGCGGTCACCGTCCTTGACGGCTCGTGTAGTCAGTGATCCCAGATCGCTGCCCGCTCCCGGCTCGCTGAACAACTGACACCACACGTGATCGGCCCGAAGGGTCCGCTCGAGATGGATCGACTTGTGTTCGTCGGAACCGAACTTCTGGATGGCACCACCGGCGAGCACCAGACCCACCATGTTGAAAACACCGGGCACTCCGGCCAATGCGCACTCGTAGAGCCACTGCGCCTGATGGGCTGGAGTGAGTCCGCGGCCACCCACCTCGACCGGCCAGTGGATACCGGCGTAACCCGATGCGAAGAGATGGCGCTGCCAATCGAGTCCTCGATCGACGAGGTCGGGTGGGCAGATGGCGCCGTAGTCGCGCGGGGCGAGGTGTGAATTGTCGGCGAGCCAGGCCTTCGCCTCGTTTGCGAACTCGTCGACGCCGATCACGACCGTCCGATCACTTGAAGTGAGGGAGGAACATTGCCGTCTCCTCGCCGAGGTTGTTGGGAGTTGCGTAACCGCTCTGATCCATGATCTGAGACCAGTTCGACTGGACGTCTTCGGGGGAGAGGTCGGCCTTGAAGTAACCCTGAGTCTCGCCGATGAACACGTGGGCGACTCGACCGCCACCTACCGAGAACGTCTGCCCCGAGACCGGGCAGTCGTCGTGCGTCAGATAGGCGACGAGCGGCGAGACCAGACCGGGGTCGAGCTTGTCGGCCAGCGCTCCCATGATGTCTTCGGTCATGCGGGTGAGGGCAAGAGGAGCGATGGCATTGGCCTTGATGTTGAATCGCGCTCCTTCGACGGCGAGGACGCGCGTGAATCCGACCAGACCCATCTTGGCGGCGCCGTAGTTCGTCTGGCCGAAGTTGCCAAATACACCGGCCGCCGACGATGTGGAGACGATGCGGCCGTAGCCCTGTTCGCGCATCTTCACGAATGCTGGCTTCGTCACGTGGAAGGCGCCCTTCAAGTGAACGTCGAGAACCGGATTCAAGAGATCGGGTTCCATGTTGTGGAACGCCTTGTCGCGCAGAATGCCGGCATTGTTCACGACGATGTCGACGCGACCGAAGGCGTCGATCGCCGACTTGACGATTGCTTCGCCGCCCTCGGGAGTGGCCACGGAGTTGGTGTCGGCGACTGCTTCGCCTCCCAATCCTTTGATCTCGTCGACGACCTTCTGGGCCGCCGAGGTGCTCGAACCGGTTCCATCGACCGACCCTCCGAGATCGTTCACCACCACGAGTGCGCCACGACTCGCCATGAGCAGAGCGTGCTGGCGACCGAGACCACCACCGGCTCCAGTGATGATCGCTACTTTGCCGTCGTATCCAAGTGACGTCATGTCGTTCTCCGTCGTAGATCTCTTGTGAGGGGCCGTACCGCCTGTCGGCGGGCCGTCGCACGATTCGACGGCATAGCGAACCTACTCCAGGGCGGCAACGGCGCGAGCAGTCAGAGCCTTGTAGTCGAGCTTGCCGTTACCGGCGCGTTCGAGGCTCGCGACGAACACCACGGTCTTGGGGGACTTGTACGCGGCAAGGTGGAGCCGTACGTGAGCGACGAGTTCGGACGCATCGACCGTTCGGCCGGGAAGTGTTTCGACGAGGGCGGTGACAGCCTGGCCGAAGCGCTCGTCCGGGACTCCGACGACGGCTGCATCGGCGACGCTCGCGTGCGTCTTCAGTGCCTCTTCCACTTCTTCCGGGTACACCTTTTCGCCCCCGGTGTTGATGCACTGACTGCCGCGACCGAGTAGATGCACCGTTCCGTCGGCATCGACGCGGGCCCAGTCACCAGGAATCGACCATCGAACACCGTCGAACATTTGGAACGTCGCAGCACTCTTCGCCTCGTCCTTGTAGTAGCCGATCGGCGTGTGTCCCTTGATGGCGACACGACCGAGTTCGTCGGCGCCCGGCACGATCTCTCGGCCATCCTCGGTGAGGACTTTGGTGTTCGGACCGAGCATGAAACGCGCCGTGTCGGAACTGCCATCGGCAGATGTGGTGTTCTGCGCCATGGCCACTGCTTCCGACGAGCCGAGCGAGTCGACGATCACGAGATTCGGCGCATGGCGCAACAAACCTTGTTTGGTGTCGGCCGAGAACATCACTCCGCTCGACACGATCACGCGCAGACTCGACAGATTCCAGCGATCCGGCTCGGCGTCGAGGGCACGAAGAATTGGTTTGCCGAACGCGTCGCCGACGAACGACATGGTGTTGACCTGGCGATCGCTGATCGTGTCGAGCAATTCGATCGGGTCGAAGTTGCGGCCGGCGAGAGTCACGATGCAACCCCCTACCATCAAGTTGCTCATGGCGTTGAAGAGGCCGGTGCCGTGCATCAATGGAGCCGCTGGCAGATTGCGAGGGCCGGGTTTGGCCGAACGAGAGTCGAGGACACCGGCGTCGGGCCGTGGTGTGAGCGGACGACGATTGCCGGCATCGAGGGCGAGCATCAGGTCTTCCTGGCGCCACATCACGCCTTTGGGCATGCCGGTCGTGCCACCGGTGTAGATGAGGAGGAGGTCGTCGCCAGTGCGAGCCCACGGGGCGTCAGCCGATCTATCGTCAATGGCCGCCTGTTCGTAGTCGAGAGCCCAGTCGGGACACGGCGAGGTGCCATCGTCGACCCAGAGCCACGTGCGAACCTTGGGCACCCTCGGGCGAACTTCGGCCACCTTGTCGGTGAAGACACCGTGGAACACCACCGCCACTGCATCGGAGTTGTCCCAGATGTACGCCAGTTCGTCGACGGTGTACCGATAGTTGGTGTTGACCGGTACGAGTCCGATCTTGAATGCGGCGAAGACGCACTCGAGGTACGTGGAGTCGTTGTAGAGGTATTGAGCGAACTTGTCCTGACGGCCCACTCCTGCAGCGAGGAGGGTGGCGGCCACTCCGTTCGCTCGGTGGTCGAATTCACTCCAGGTGTGGACCCGGCCGAGATGTTCCTGAGCCGGAGCGTCGGGGAGCCGTCGGGCGATGTGTTCCCACGCGTCGGCGTAGTTCCAGGTGGCAGAAGCGCTCGTCACGACGCCGATGGTAGGCGTAGGGTCGCGAATGTATGGACTTCCAGGTTCCCGGACTCGATGATCCACGCCGACTGGCGGTTCGAGACTGGCTAATCGCTCATCCCGATCCGACGGGACGACAGCTCGCCGAAGCCGGTTACGTGGCCCCGCACTGGCCCGAACCGTTTGGTCTCGGCGCCGATCCAGTGCACCAGATCGTCATCGACGACGAACTCACCAAAGCCGGTGTGCGCCGTCCGTCCAACCCCATCGGCATCGGGTGGGGTGGTCCGACGATCCTGTACGCCGGCACTGAGGAGCAGAAGAAGCGCTACTTGATCCCGTTACTCGCCGGTGAAGAGTTCTGGTGTCAGTTGTTCAGCGAGCCGGGCAGTGGCAGCGATCTCGCCAACCTCGGGACACGCGCGGTGCGCGACGGAGACGAATACGTCGTGAACGGTCAGAAGATCTGGACGAGCGGTGCGCAGTACGCGAAATTCGGGATCCTCATCGCGCGAACCGACCCCGATGCACCGAAGCACCGAGGCGTTTCGTACTTCATCTGTCCGATGGATCTGCCCGGTATCGAGATTCGGCCGATCACCGAGATGACCGGCGCCCAGACCTTCAACGAAGTTTTCTTCACCGACGTTCGTATTCCGGCTGCGAATCTGGTGGGCGACGAAGGAGACGGATGGCGACTCGCCAAGGTCACTCTCGGTAACGAACGGGTGTCGCTCTCGAGCGGTGGCGTGTTGTGGGGAAGTGGCCCCACGGCTCTCGAGATGCTCGACGCGGTTCGCCAGCACGGTCGAGTCGATGACCCGGTGATGCGCCAGCGGCTCGCCGGCATCTACATCGAACACGTTCTGCTCGACCTCATACGGATGCGAACCCTCACCTCTCGGATCAAAGGTGAGCAGCCCGGCCCCGAAGCGAGCGTTCGCAAGATTCTCGCCGACGAACACGGACAGCACGTGATGGAGCTGGCGCGTGACGTTCTCGGTGCCGCCGGAATGTTGCATCAGACGCCTGAACAGCCGAGTGGCGGGGCGATGTCGCTCCGAGGCGGAAGTGGCGGAGGCGTCGGCCTCCGATCGCTTGATCATCACGGCTGGTACGACGGTTACATGTTCGCCCGTGCCCTGACGATTGGCGGGGGCACCGGAGAGGTGCAACGTAACATTGTGGCCGAACGAGTTCTCGGGCTTCCCCACGACGCGGACGTGTTGTCGGGGTTGACGTGGGCCGAGACACAGAAGACGACGATGGGGCGATTCGTCGCCTGACATCGATTTCCTGAGTCGCGAGGTCGGGAATCACCGATCACGCAGGACTTTTCTCTCACCTATAGGGTTCGAGGCATGGCCTCTCGGATCCGTTCGGCTCTCGCAGTGACTGCGGTGTTGGCGATTACGGCGTCCTGCGGATCCGAAGGTGAGGTGTCGACGAACGACATTGCGTCCGACCCGTGTCCGATGCCCTCGGCGATCGAGGGCCGACCGGTCGTGGTCGCCACCACCGTGGCCCCCATAACAAGCATCGTGGCCAATGTGGCCACCGGGACACCGACCGTCATCACTGGTGTCGTCCCCGAAG
>Ga0222713_10001732_pt1 | contig 24068 bp, 33 predicted proteins | sample C33_649DmetaG_FD_165061 | JGI IMG/M metagenome (GOLD analysis project Ga0222713, IMG submission 165061) | Estuarine water microbial communities from San Francisco Bay, California, United States - C33_649D | ecosystem: Environmental > Aquatic > Marine > Unclassified | place: USA: California...
CGGCTTTGAGGTGGTTCGAATCCACCCACTCGTACCTTGCTCCTTTAGCAATCTGGTGAATGCAGCGAACTCATAATTCGCCTGAGGCGTGTTCGATCCACGCAAGGAGCATAGGACAGAAACAACTCTGTCCATCTTGACTTCTCCAAGTCAAACCCTTATAATACTAAGGTCAACATTCAAAACAATGACTCTCACAGCAAAATTCAAGAAAGACGTTCAAACCCTTCGCGGTGCAGCAAATGGCGAATTCTACCTTGATGTAAAGAATCCGAAACTCTACAAAAAGGTTCGCCGCTATTACGAAAACGAAGGTGTAGTGTTCTCTGGTGATCCTCTAGATGATTATGAGATGCTTATGGAATATGTTCTTGCTGATCTTGAATCCGTTGAAGTTGCATGACAACACGACTTCCTAAAGTTCTTTTGGAACGTGAAGGATATCGATTTGTGGAAGTTGGTATTCTTGAAATCAATGGTAAGCCAGATTACCGTATGCAAAAGCAAAATGAATACACTAAACGCTGGAATGACATTTATCTGTTTGATAATGTTCTTCAATGTTCTACTGCTATGGAAGACATTGACTATGCACGTTGGCTTGACCCAGACAGAGTACCTTGCTACGTTAAGGATGATGATGAAGAGTGAGATATAGATAAATAATATAAAATAATCTATATCTTATGTATAAAAACCAAGCAGATGCTAATGCCAAAGCAAGAGAACTTTATAGAAAAAATACTAAAAAGTACTCATTAAAAAATAAAGAAAAAAGAGAAAATCGCAGAAAATTAATTTATGAAGCACTTGGAAATAAGTGTGTTGAGTGTGGATCTACTTCAAATTTAGAAATAGATCACATAAATCCTTCTCTAAAAGAAAATAGAATTTCTCCATTGGCACAAGGATTATCAAAAACATTAGATGACGATAATCTTCAACTGTTATGTCATTGTTGTCACACCAAAAAATCAAAATATCAAAGAAATGCTGCTTGGAATTTGTTCAGGAGTTTGTCTCTTGAAGAACAAAATAAATTAATACAAAAAGAAAAAGAGAAGGATGAGTAAATAGTCACGGATGGACTTTAACAGCACTGGTCGGGAGCAAAACCCCTTATGTCTAAATCTGATTTGCTTCGGTGGATTGGAAACATTCTCCTCATAATTGGTTATCAAACTATGTTATGGGGAGAATTTAAATACGGTTTAATGATAAAAGTTGTTGGGGGATTACTCACAATACCTTTTGCTATTAAACTTAAACTTTGGGATGTACTATTCTTATGTGCATTCTTTGGTATTACCGAGATATCAAAGTTAGTCCAACTTTTCTTAGTTTCTTAAAACTAAGTGGTGGAGCCAATATGACCCCTTATGAGTTTCTTGCTTCTCTCAAGAGCAAGTGGTGCGGATGGGGAATTCTTTCTCCGCCTGGTTTCCAATTTCCAGTTAAAGAATTGGTGGCGAGCCTGAGTTACTTGAGAGGAGTTGCATAAACTCCTCTTTTTTAGTATAATAAAATAAAATAGATTTCAATATGAAAATCGGATTTAATTGTAGTTCATTTGACCTGTTTCATGCTGGTCATGTTACGATGCTTAAAATGGAAAAAGAAATGTGCGACTACTTAAAAGTTGCACTTCAAGTTGATCCAACGATAGATCGTCCTGGTATTAAAAATAAACCAACACAATCTGTTTATGAAAGGTATGTTCAACTTCAAGCATGTAAATATGTTGATGAGATTTTAGTTTATGAGACTGAAGCAGATTTATTAAATCTAATAAAAACTCAAACAATTCATATTCGGTTTTTGAGCGAAGAATATAAAGATGTTGATTTTACAGGAAAACAATATTGTATTGATCATGATATTGAATTGTATTATCATTTGAGGAGACATCAATACTCTTCTACTGAGCTTAGGGGTAGAGTTTATTCTCTCGAAAAGGAGAAAAAAGAACAGAAAGAAATAATTGAAGATCCTCCTCAATATTCTCCTCAATTATTAAGTAAATATTCTCTTAGAAATGATTGACTATGGCAATTTTAGTTACAGGTGGAGCAGGGTTTATAGGAAGTAATTTACTTCATCATTTGATTAAAACAGTTGATGAAGAGATTATTTGTATTGATAAATTGACTTATGCTGCAGACAAGAGCAATGTTCCTGATCTTGTCAGGTTTTATGCAACAGACATTGCTGATGAACATAACTGCGAATATATTTTTAAAAAGCATAAATTTAATACAGTTTTTCATCTAGCAGCAGAAAGTCACGTAGATAATTCAATTAAAGATTGCTCACCATTTATTCATACAAATATAAATGGAACTGTTAATCTTTTGAATCTTTCTTTAAAGTATGAGGTTCAAAAGTTTGTTCATATCTCTACTGATGAAATTTATGGATCTATAGAAGAGGGATATTTTACTGAAAACTCCAATTATTCTCCTCGTAATCCCTATTCAGCTTCTAAAGCAGCATCAGATCATTTTGTAATGGCATATCATAATACTTATGGTCTTCCTGCAGTAATTACAAATTGTTCTAATAATTATGGACCTAGACAGCATTCGGAAAAGTTTATTCCGACTATTATTCATAAATTATTTTCTGGTGAGAAGATTCCTGTTTATGGTGATGGAAAACAAATTAGAGATTGGTTGTATGTTCAAGATCACTGTGAAGCATTATGTGAAGTTTGGTTGAAAGGTAGAACCGGTCAAAAATATAATATCGGTGGAGAGTGTGAAGTAGAGAATATTAATTTGGTTCGTATGATTCTTGATCGTATGAACATGAAAGAAGACATGATAGAATATGTAAAAGATAGACCAGGGCATGACCGCAGATATTCAACCGATATTACAAAAATTCGTCATGAAATTAAATGGTCTCCAAGATTTACTTTGGAAGAAGGATTAGACAAAACTATTGAATGGTATGAACGCAATCGAAACTGAACTTAAAGACGCATATATTATTACTACTAATATTTTTGAAGATGATAGAGGTTCTTTTCAAGAATCTTTCAATCTTCAACAAATACAAAAAATTATTGGACCTTATGAGTTTGTACAAGACTGTCACTCAATCTCGACGCAAAACGTTATAAGAGGTCTTCATTATCAAATTAAACATTCTCAAGGAAAACTTGTGAGATGTTTATTTGGAGAAATTTATGATGTAATTGTAGATCTTCGTAAAAGTTCTTCTACTTTTGGTAAATGGATTGGAGTAAATTTAACTCCTGGTTCTAGACAACTATGGGTTCCACCAGGATTTGCTCATGGATTTAAAGTCATTTCGGAAAGTGCAGAGGTTCTTTATAAAGTTACTGACTACCAATATAAAGAATACGAAAGAATTTTGTTATGGAATGATCTTGATATTGATTGGCAAGTTTCTACACCAATCATGTCAGAAAAAGATATGAAAGGAACACCATTTAATCAGTGTGATATGTATGAGTAAAATATCAGTATTTGGTGGAACTGGATTTATCGGAGGAACATTTTGTAAAATGTACTCCAAAGAGGTTGTTATAGTTCCAAGAAACAGTAGAAATTTTGAAACTAATGAAGTCTTATATTTCATTAGTACAACAACAAATCAAAATGTTTTTAGTGATCTTCATGTTGATATTGATACTAATTTGAGTTTGTTTGTGGATGTCTTGCAAAATTGTAAAGATAAAGATATAACTTTTAATTTTATAAGTTCAGGATTTGTTTATGGAAATGACATTCTAGACGCTAAAGAAACTGATTGTTGCAATCCAACTGGTTTTTATTCAATCACTAAAAGATGTGCTGAACAATTGCTCATTTCTTTTTGTGAGACATTTGGAATCAAGTATAGAATTCTGAGAATTGGAAATGTATATGGAGTAGATAAAACAATTTCACCAGGAAAAAATGTTCTAGGATATATGATTGATCTTCTTAAAAATAATCAAGATATCAAACTTTATGATGATGGAAAGTTTTTGAAAGATTATATGTTTGTAGAAGATATTTGTAGAGCAATTAAAACAATTTTGGAGAGAGGAATATGTAATGAAATTTATAATTTAGCTTCTGGTGAAACTTTTTATTTTAGGGAAATTATAGAAAGCGCAAAGGAAATAGTTGAAAGTAAAAGTAAAATACTAAACATACCATTTCCACAATCTCAAAAGTTTATACAAGTTAAAAATATGACTTTGAATATCAGTAAATTGAATTCATTAAAATTTTCATGCGATCTCCAATTTAAAAATGGTTTGCAAATACTGTGCAAATAAAATATAATATATACTAAGAGAAATTTATTCATCTATGAGTGATTATAAGAAAACAGCACTTGTACTTGGTGCTGGTGGTTTTATTGGAAGCCACATGGTAAAAAGACTTCTTTCGGAAGGATACTGGGTTCGTGGTGTAGATTTAAAGTATCCAGAATATTCTAAAACTGAAGCCCATGAATTTATTCAAGGAGACTTGAGAGACTCTGCTTTCGTTGAAAGAGTTCTCCAATTTAAGGGATATCTAGGAAATTTTTATCATTTTGTATCATCAAAATATATCGATACTTTTGATGAAATTTATCAGTTTGCTGCTGATATGGGTGGCGCAGGTTTTGTTTTCACTGGGGAAAACGATGCAGATATTATGCATAATTCTGTAACAATTAATTTGAATGTTCTTGAAGGGCAAAAAAGACTTAATGATTTTAAGTGTGTGAATAAGACTAGAATTTTTTATTCTAGTTCTGCTTGCATGTATCCAGAACACAATCAATTAGATCCCAATAATCCAGATTGCCGTGAAGAATCAGCATATCCCGCAGCACCAGATTCTGAATACGGTTGGGAGAAGTTGTTCTCAGAGCGGTTGTTTTTCGCTTATCATCGTAATTACGGGATCCCTGTTCGGGTTGCTAGGTATCATAATATCTTTGGACCAGAAGGAACCTGGAAAGGTGGGAGAGAAAAATCTCCAGCGGCAATCTGTAGAAAGGTTGCAGAACTTCCAAAGGAAGGTGGAACCATCGAAGTGTGGGGAGACGGTCTACAAACTCGTTCCTTCTTGTATATTGATGAATGCATCGAAGCAACCCGTAGAATGATAGAATCTGAATTTATTGGACCGATTAATATTGGTTCGGAAGAAATGGTAACTATCAATCAACTTGTAGATATTGCTGCTAAAGTTGCTAATAAAGAAGTTAAGAAAAATCATGTTCTTAACGCACCTCTTGGAGTTCGTGGTCGTAATTCTAATAATGATTTGATTCGTGAAAAACTCAAATGGGATTATTCAATGACTCTTGAAGAAGGGATTTCTAAAACTTATAACTGGATTGAGGAGCAATTAAATGGATGAAAATTTTTCTTGGATTGAAAATAAAAGAGATGACTGGAGAGAATATGTTTTGTCCCTTGAAGATGATAATGTAAGTGAAATTTTAGGTGCCATCCCATCAGGATGGAACTTTCCCCCCAAAGGACATTATAAATTCTGCAAGTGGTTAATTGAAAAAATCAAACCAGAAGTTACTGTAGAACTTGGAGTTGATTATGGTTATTCTGCATTTGTGATGTCCATGTGTCAAAAAAATAAAGTCTATGGAATAGATTGTTTTGATGTATCAAAACATGGTCCCAGAATAGATGATGATTATAAATTTGTAATGTCTGTAAAAGAAAAATTAAAGTTAGATAATTTAGAAATCATTAAAGGTTATTTTGATGATGTTGCAAAAACTTGGGATAAAGAGATAGATCTTCTTCATATCGATGGACTTCATGATTATGAAAATTGTAAAAATGATTGCTATACTTGGGCTCCTTTTTTAAAGGAAGATGGTGTAATTCTTTTTCATGATACTGTTTCTAACCCAAATGGTGTTGGTCTTTTCTTTTCTCAACTTGAAGTTCCTAAAATTAATTTTACAAATTCTTATGGGTTGGGAGTTGCTTCTAATAATAAAGAATTGATTCAAGAAATTAGAGATACTTTTAAACTATGAAAGTTTTGATTCCTATGTCTGGAATGAGCAGTCGCTTCTCAAATGAAGGATATCAAATTCCAAAATATCTCATAGAACTAAATGGTAAAAAAGTTATAGAACATATAATCAACCTTTATCCTAAAGATTGTGAGTTTATTTTCATTCTAAATGAAGTGCATGAGAAAATGCATAATGTAAGTAAATTTCTTGATACATTATGTGATAATAAAAATGTAATAATTATTGACTCTCATAAGAAAGGACCTGTTTATACAATCTCTTGCGTTTATGATTTAATAAAAGATGATGAACCAGTGATTATAAATTATTGTGATTTTTCGATGTATTGGGATTATCAGGACTTTGAAAACTTTGTTAATGATACTCAGTGCGATGGTTCTGTTGTTTGTTATACTGGATTTCATCCTCATATGTTGGGTGGAGATAATTATGCATTTTGTAAGACTGATCCAGATAATAGAGTTTTAGATATACGCGAAAAACAACCTTTTACTGACAATAAAATGTCAGAATACGCTTCTACTGGAACATACTACTTTAAAAAAGGAAAATTTATTAAAAAATATTTTGACGAATTGATAGGTCAAAATATAAATCTCAGTGGAGAATATTATGTAAGTCTTGTTTATAATCTTCTTATTAAAGATAACTTTTTTGTAAATGTTTATGAAGTTCCATATATGCTTCAGTGGGGAACACCTTTAGATCTTAATATGTATTTGAAGTGGTCTCATTACTATGAGAAAGCATTGCTTGGGCAAAAAAATTCAAAGATAGAAAATTGTACAACTTTAATTCCAATGGCAGGATTTGGAAGTCGTTTTTCTAAAGAAGGTTTTGATGTACCAAAACCTTTTATAGAAGTTAATAATGATAGTATGGTAAATCAGTCTATCAAATGTCTTCCAAAAACAGATAAAGTTTTATTTGGTTGTCTAAAAGAACATAAAAATTTTTCAATAACTGGAGATGTCATTTGGTTTGATGAAGTACCTCCTGGACAAGCTTGTACCACCGAAAAAATGTTAGAGTGTGTCGAAGATGAGTCTATTCTCATTTCTGCTTGTGACAATGGAGTTTTTTATGATTCTGCCAAATTTTTATCTTTAATTGAAGATTTAAATAATGATATTATTGTTTGGAGTTATAAAGACAACTATGCAAGTTTTTATAATCCAGATATGTACTCTTGGTTAGAAGTCGATAAAGAACAAAATATTACCAATGTAAATGTCAAAAAGTTTAAGGGAAATGATCCACTCAACGAATATGCAATTGTTGGGACAATGTTTTTTAGAAATAAAGAGATATATTTAAAATCTCTTTATCAGATGTATAATAAAAATAAAAAAGTTAATAATGAGTTTTATATTGATACCTTGTTGAACGAATCAATTAAACTTGGATATAAAGTTAAGAACTTTGAAATAGATAACTATATCTGTTGGGGTACTCCAAACGATTTAAAAACATACCAGTACTGGCAGAAATTTTTCAGTAACGTTGATTGGCACCCTTATAACTATATAAATGACTACTTTACAAAAAACTGATGGAAATACTAGAACTTGCAAGAGAAATAAGTGATTATACTATATGTGGTGAAGGAAATGTATCTGTAAGAACAGGAGAAAATACTTTCTTAATTAAGGCAAGTGGGACAAGTCTTCATACTTTATCTGAAGAAGATCTAACTTTATGTAATACTAACGGAGCACAAATAGAACTTCTTCATAAAAAACCAAGTATTGAAACTTCTTTTCACGCTTGGATTATGAAGACTTTTCCACATGTTAATTTCATTGCTCATACTCATCCTCCACATACAACTAAAATTTTATGCTCCGAACCACCTGTTCTTTATGATTTTGCCGAGCACAGGTGGTTTCCAGATCAAATTGTAAGAAATGGAACTAAGTCCTGCGTAGTTCCTTATGCACCTCCAGGAGAGGCAATTCTAAAATTGGTTGAAAAACATGTATCTACTTTTGTTGAGCGTGAAGGATTTTTCCCAAAGTTGATTCTTCTTCAAAACCATGGTATAATCACAGCATCTGCATCTAAAAAAGACTGCGCTGCTGCAACTTTAATGTGTGAAAAATCTGCTGATATCTTTGTAGGAGCAAAACTTCTGGGTGGAGTTAATTTTCTGACTAAACAAGAAGTCGCTGATGTTGATACCTGCCCAAATGAAAATTATCGGAGAAATCTGTATCAATGAAAGTTATCTATGTTGATATTGACGAAACCATATGTCATAGAGAAACTTCTATTGACTTTGGTACAACTCATGATTATACAAAAGCACAACCTATTAGAGAAAATATAGAAAAGATTAACAAACTTTATGATGAAGGTCATACAATTGTTTATTGGACTGCTCGTGGATCTAGAAAACAAATTGATTGGACAAATTTAACCAGACAACAACTTGCTGATTGGGGTGTAAAGTATCATGAGTTGCGAGCAGATAAACCATTTTATGATTTGTTTATTGAAGATAAAGCATTGAGAATTGAAGAATTATGATACTTATATCTCATAGAGGGAATATAAAGGGCCCAGTTCCGGACAAAGAAAATCGTCCAAGTTACATTGATTGTGCGATTGGAAATGGATATCATGTAGAAATTGATATTCGTTCAATTGATGGTGAGTTGTGGTTGGGTCATGATGAACCACAATATAAGGTTGATCACAACTGGTTAGATAAACGTAGAAATTATTTGTGGTTGCACTGCAAAAATCTTGAAGCAGCAAAAGAGTGTTGGGCGTATCATTCGTTTTGTCATAGCAGTGATCCTTTTACCTATACTTCCACAGGTAAAATTTGGTTACATGATCTAACTCAAAAAATTGATAACAATACTATTATTCCACTGATTGATCAAATTGATATTGAAAAATTCTCATTAGTGGGTAAAAATCCTTTTGGCATATGCACTGATTATCCTATTCTTATTAAAAAATTTTAATTATGAAAATAGCACTTTGTTTGTCTGGTCAGCCCAGATCTATTGATGCTGGTTTTTATGCACTAAACGAATCTATATTGAAACATAATGATGTTGATGTATTCATTCATACTTGGTTTGATGAAAACAATTTAAGTACAAATTCGGTTATTCCTGGAAGGGAAGCAAACAAACTGGATTCCAATGCAATTGAAAAATTAAAAGAACTTTACAATCCAAAAAAGATATTAGTCGATAAACCAAGATTTTGGGATGAAAAATATGAATTCACAGATCTTTGCTTTGTCAAAGCTTGGACTTGGGCTTTAGAAACTAGGTCGGGATTGGAGTCTGCGAAGGACTATATTTGCAATACTGCAAACAGTATGTTTTATAGTATAATGATGTCAAACATGATCAAAAACGAATATTCTAAAGAGAATGGTATTCAATATGATTTGGTCATTAGGAACAGGATTGACTTTGCTCCTCATATTGAATTAAAATTTGATGAAATGTTCACGGATGAATTTGAAGATGATGTTTTAATTTATCATGATTTACAACAACCAGACAATATGATTGCAGATTGGTTTGCAATGGGGAGAACTAAAACAATGAATATTTACAGTGATGTATATTCTAATATAGAAAACTTAGTCAAGCAATCGAATCATATTGATGGATATTGGTGTAATGAACTTTTACTCAAACATCATATTCAAAATAACAACATAAAAATTGAAAAAGTAAATTTTGAAGTTCATTACTAATAAAGATATGAAAACAGCATTAATTACAGGAATAACAGGACAAGATGGTTCATATCTTGCTGAACTTCTTTTGGAAAAAGGATATAAAGTACATGGAATTATTAGAAGGAATTCTACATCAGATTGTACTGATAGAATTAAAGAGTTATTAACTAATCCTAATATAAAATTGGATTATGGTGATCTGAGTGATTTTTCAAATGTAACATCTATCATTCAGGAAACTCAACCTGATGAAGTTTATAATCTTGCAGCACAAAGTCACGTAAAAGTTTCTTTCTCTAATTCTTTATATACTACTGATGTAGATGCAGTTGGAGTTGTTAGACTTCTTGAAGCAATTAGAGTTCTGGGTCTTATTGATAAAACAAAATTCTATCAGGCTTCTACTTCAGAATTGTTTGGCAAAGTTCAAGAAGTACCTCAAAAAGAGACCACTCCTTTTTATCCTAGATCTCCTTATGGAGTATCTAAATTGTATGGTTTTTGGATTACTAAAAACTATAGAGAATCATATAATTTGTTTGGGTGTAATGGAATTTTATTTAACCACGAATCTCCTAGAAGGGGAGAGTTGTTTGTCACAAGAAAGATTACAAAAACTCTTTCTGAAATAAAAAATGGTAAGAGAAAGGGTCCTCTTGAGCTTGGAAATCTAGATGCAAAAAGAGACTGGGGACATGCAAAAGATTATGTTAGATCTATGTGGATGATGTTGCAGCATGATTCTCCGGATGATTATGTTGTTTCAATGGAGCAACAACATTCTGTTAGAGACTTTGTAAATATTTCTTGCAAATACATTGGATTTGATATAGAATGGTATGGTGAAGGTATAGATGAAGTTGCCATAGATAAAAACACAAATAAAATCTTGGTACAAATCAATCCCGATTATTATAGACCTGCCGAAGTAGAGTCATTGGTAGGTGATTGTACCAAAGCTAAAAATATTCTTAAGTGGAAACCTGAGTATTCTTTTGAAAATCTTGTTGAAGAGATGTGTAAATCTGATTTAAAACTGACCAAATGAAACAAAAAATTATTTTGTGGGGATATCCACACCTAACACATACCCATTCTTACATTTATTATGGATTAAAAAAAGGATTTGAACATCTTGGATGTGATGTTTTCTGGTTTCATGATGGAAATTATCCATCTACAACTGAATTTGACTATGAGAATTCAGTATTTTTCGTAGATAATCAAGGAAGAACTGAAAATAATGTCCCTATTTTAGGATCTGGAATTTATTTTTCATATGATACTTTTACAAATGTGAATAAGTATTTGGGAAAAGTTAAAGGATTAGTTAATTATAGAGTCGCTGAATATAAGCATCCTGGTGTTGATAATGAAAGGTATGTTCAAATTGAAAAGGGCGTAGTATTTGATACTCAATCTTCGGAAGAGTATAATGTGATTCATTTTAATTATGCAACAAATCTACTTCCTCATGAAATTGATTTTGAATGGGCAAATAAAAAAAGGAACAATGAGTATAATTTTATTGGAACAATTCATTCCCCACGTCCTAATTTTGAACCACTTCATCAAAATTTCATTCAGATAATTAAAGATAACAATATACAATTTAATCATAGAGATCCTTGGATTAATCCTGCTACTGAGGAAGAAAATATAGAACTGATGCAAAAATCTATATTTGTTCCAGATTTTAGACCAGCTGAGCAAAAGGCAAATCTATATACTTCTGATAGGATTATGAAAGCAATCAGTTATGGTTGTCTTGTAGTTTCAGACTGTCATTATGCAAAGAATTTCATTGATGAACAGTTATTGACATCAGAAAATGCACAAGAAATTTATGATCTTGGAATGGAAAATCAATATAATATTGATCTAATCGTTCATTTGATGGAGGTTGTTAAAAACAACCATACATATATTAACCGCTGTAAGGGACTTTTAAGTATTATTGAGGAGTTTTAATAATGTCGTCTTATAAAGAAATCGAAGTTTGTAGAGTTACGAAACAAAAAGATCTTGTTTCATTTCTTAATCTTGGTGAGCAAAGTTTAACTGGAGTTTTTCCTCGCCCTGAGGAATCTGTAGGAATTGGACCAATTGAATTAGTTTGGAGTCCATCTAGTTATTTGGTCCAATTAAAACATACTTATGAACCCACAGAAATGTATGGGGATAACTACGGATATCTTTCCAGTTTGAATAATTCAATGGTTCAGCATTTGAATCAAAAAGCAAATTATTTGACTGAACTAGCAGACTTGAAAAATGGTGATGTTGTAGTGGATATTGGTTCAAATGATTGCACCTTTTTAAAAGCACTACCATCTTATACAAATAGAATTGGCATTGATCCAACCATTAAAAAGTTTTCAGATTATTATCCAGAAGAAATTACTGCAGTTGCAGATTTTTTCTCTAAAGAATCTTATTATTCTGTAGAATCTTCTAAGAAGTGTAAATTAGTAACTTCAATTTCTTGTTTTTATGATTTGGATGATCCTGTATCTTTTGTAAAAGATATTTGTGAAATTTTGTCTGATGATGGTCTATGGCATTTTGAACAAGCTTATTTGCCATCAACTTTGAGAGCAACTTCATACGATACTGCTTGTCATGAACATATTGAATATTATTCAATGCTTTCTGTTAATAAGATTCTTTCTCTTGCTGGAATGAAGATTGTTGATGTTTCTTTGAATGATATAAACGGTGGTAGTTTTGCCGTAACAGCATGTAAAGATACAAATAATCAAATCAAGGTTAATTCGTCTGTAATTGATTGGTTAATCGATGAAGAATATAAAATGGGACTGGACACTCCTAAACCATACTTTGACTTTGCAGAAAGAGTAAATTCTCATAGAGAATCTTTAGTCAATTTAATTAGAAAAATTAGATCTGAGGGCAAAACAATTTATGGATATGGAGCATCTACAAAGGGGAATGTTATGCTTCAGTGGTGTGGACTAACTCCAGATGATATTATTGCTATTGGAGAAGTAAATCCAGACAAATATGGATGTGTAACTCCTGGAACAAATATTCCGATTATCCCAGAGTCTGAAGTTAAAGCAATTAATCCAGATTATATGATTGTTTTACCTTGGCATTTTAGAAATGGAATTCTCCAAAGAGAAAAAGAGTATAGAAATTCTGGAGGTAAATTTATTTTTCCTTTACCATATATTGAGATTGTATGATGAATAAAATTTTAATTCTGGGATCTAGCGGACAAATAGGAGCATACTTAACTGAATATTTTAAAAATAAAGGTAAGTGTGTTTATGAATTTGATGTTGTAAATGATTTGTCTGAGGACTTATCTATCATTCCCAATCCTCTCCTTGAAGAAAAAATTGCAGATTCTGATTTTGTATTTTTTCTTGCGTTTGATGTTGGTGGATCTAGATATCTTAAAAAGTATCAACATACTTTCCAATTCATTGATAATAATACAAGGTTGATGGCAAATACTTTTGGTCTTCTTCAAAAGTATAATAAGAAATTTGTATTTGCATCATCTCAAATGAGTAACATGAGTTACTCTCCTTACGGAGTTCTTAAGAATGTTGGAGAACTCTATACAAAATCACTTAATGGTTTGATAGTTAAGTTCTGGAATGTTTATGGTATTGAAAATGATTATGAAAAATCTCATGTAATCACAGATTTTATCCGAAAGGGATTTGAGACTGGTGTTATTGATATGCTCACGGATGGTGAAGAAGAAAGAGATTTTCTATATGCCGAAGATTGTTGTGAAGCACTTGAAACAATAATGGAGAATTATACAGAATTCACTCATGAAGACAATCTTCACATCACAAGTTTTAGATATACAAAAATCAAAGATATTGCTAGCATAATCGTTGGGCAATTTAATTTGATTGGTAAATATGATGTTGTTGTAAAACCATCTTTGGACAAAGATTCGGTTCAACTTAATAAGAAGAATCAAGCGGATACTTTTATTACAAAATGGTGGATGCCAAAAACTTCGGTTGAACATGGTATTGAAAAAATATTTAAAGACATGGAGAAAAAGTATGCTAGCATGTAATCAATTGGGAAATAATGGAAGACTTGGAAATCAAATGTTCCAGTATGCGGCACTCAAAGGAATTGCTTCTAGGAGAAAATTTGACTTTTGCATACCTCCCTTTGAATCGGGTGGCATAGATAACTATGGTCTAGGAGAAGCATTTGATATTAAATCAAATTTTTCTCTAGCAAATTTTCCGTCTGTTGGAGAACCTCATTTTCACTACAGTGAAGATTTTCATAACAACTGTCCAGATAATGTAACTCTTGTTGGGTATTTTCAATCAGAGAAATACTTCAAGGAAGTAGAAGAACAAATCAGAAAAGATTTTACTTTTAGGAAAGAGTGGCTAGAACCTTGTTTAGAATTTAGAAAGCAGTTTGGTGATCAAGAGATTGCTTTTTTGCATGTTCGACGAGGAGATCCAAATCTTGTAGATCGTAGAGGATTTAAGTGGGCATATGTTAATTGTTCTGATCAGCATCCTGTTCAACCAATACAATACTATGAAGAAGCAATTAAACTCCTTCCTGAAGATATGCCTATTCTTGTATTCTCCGATTCGATTGAGTGGTGCAAAGAACAAGATATTTTTAAACCAGATAGATTCATGATGTCTGAACCCGAAGATAAGTATTCTGACGGTGCTCTGGTTCCTTTCACTGATTTGTGTTTAATGTCTTTGTGTGATCATGCTATTATTGCTAATAGTAGTATGAGCTGGTGGGGTGCTTGGTTACAAAAAAATCCAAACAAAAAAGTAATTGCTCCCAAAATGTGGTTTGGACCTGCCTATGCTCAACATAATACAAAAGACTTGTATTGTGATGGTTGGGAGATTATTTGATGATTTATATTTCTGGATCAAATGGACTAATAGGTAAAGAACTATCTAAAAATATTAATAATTATATTCCAATTTCTTATCGTGATGAAGATCCAGAAATAAATTTTTTACCAAATTCAATTTTGATACATTTATCATCATCAATAACTCCAAGAAACGGTTTAGAAGATTTAGAAAAGTCATTGCAAAGTGATGTATTAATACCACTCAAATTATTTCAAAGATATTTAAAAACAAATCCTAACGGAAAAATTATTTTTCTTTCTACGTCTGGTGACTTACATAGTTCTGAATACAATGTCATAACTGATGAAAATTCTATTCCTAATCCAAAGTCAATCTACGGAACTCATAAATTACTTTTAGAAAGTTATATTAAACTACTTCATAAAACTAATAATTTTACCAGTATAATTTTTAGAGTTACTAATGTTTATGGTGGCAAACCAAGTAAATCTAGAGTTAATGGAATCATAGATAAACTCATTACGAGTGATGTTATAACAATAACAACGAGTGTTGAAGAGACTGTTAATTTTATTCATATGGATGATTTGATTAGTTTGTTATTGAAGGCAATACATGCAGAGATAAGTGGGTATAATTTGTTTTTAGTTGGCGGTTCTAATTCAATTTCAATTGGTGGATTAATTAAAAAAATTCAAAATTATGTTTCTCCCAAAATCATATACAAAAATCAAAATTCAAAACCATTATACATAAACATAGACACTACAAAGGCACAAAAATATTTTAATTGGGAGTGCAAGTATTCGATTGATAGTGGTATAATTAAACAAGTAAAATCTTTGAAATCTTTATGAAAGTTGCTATTTCATTTTTTGGTACTGGGAGTTATTTAAATTTTTTACCAAACTGGTATGAGTCGATTGAAAATAATCTTTTTCCAGAAATAGAAAAAAAAATTATCGTTTTCACTGATGGTGAAGGCGATTTTCCTGAAAATATAGTTAAAGTAGAAACAGAACATTTTGGATGGCCAGAAGTTTTTCATAAAACTTTTGAAACAATTCTGAGAGCAAAGGACATTATTAGTGAATGTGATTGGTTCATCTCAATTGATGCTGATATGATAGTTAAAAAAACAATTACTGTAGAAGAATTTTTAGATGAATCAAAGGATTATATTGGAGTACATCACCCATGTGCTTACTTAAAACTCAAACCTCATGACAAATTCCCTGGTTCTTTTGATGTAAATCCTTTATCTAATGCATGTATCACTGAGGATATGGATACTTCTGTTTATTATCAGGGATGTTTATGGGGAGGAAAAGTTCCTGAAATTATTAATATGATGGAATTGTTGGATAAATGGACTAAGGAAGACATAAAAAACAATAGTGTTCCTGTTTGGTATGAGGAATCTTATTTTAATAAATTCTTCATTACAAATAAAGATAAAGTTAATACTCTTTCTCCTTCTTTTGCATATCCAGAAGACTATAAAGAGTATTGTGATTTTGAAGAAAAGATCACGCATATTTCTAAAAATAATCAACAATATCATAATCAGTAATTATGTCTAAAAAATTATCAGTTTATTATCACATCTGGAGTCCAGATGGTTCAGACCTTTGGAAATTAATGGTCGATGAACAACTCAAAAGAATTTATCGTAATGGTCTTCCAGAAGAAGCATCTATTTACTGTGCGATCAATGGACCTCAGGCAAATAGAATTGCAGAGTATGTTTCAATTTATAATTGGTTAACTGTTCTGGATGTCTCAATAGATGAGAGTGAATATGAAGGATTTACTCTTAAAAAATTGTATGAAGAAACTCATTTTAATCCTGACTTAAAAGCAGTTGCGTATTTGCATACAAAGGGAATTAGTCACATGTGTGGCGTAAGAGACCACTATTCTGATCGTAAATTTAGAGCTGTTAATAGTTGGAGACATCAGATGGAGTGGGGAATTCTTGATAGGTGGAAAGAAGCAGTTGATAAACTTGACGAATATCAAGTTTCTGGTGTAAACTATTGTTTAGATCCATGGCCACATATGAGTGGAAATTTTTGGTGGGCTAGGTCTGATTATGTAAAGACATTAATTCACCCAACCCGAGACAGATTTCCTAATGACAGTAGAGATTTTGGTCCAATTCAAAGAATGAATTTTGAAAAATGGATCGGACTGAATAATCCAAAGTCTTTTAGTTTTTATAATGCTCCATTTAGTTACGATTTTAAAGGTATGAAACCAGATATACAACCAACACCACCTGGAGAACCACATTGGTTTTGGTTATACAGAGACGACATTGAACCCTATTATAGAAAGGAAGGTAACTGACATGACTTTTGGATGCTTTCATACTGTTTATGAAAACAAAAAAGCAACGGAATTTATTTTGCAAGAATTTAGAAAATTTCATCCAGATGCACCATATACTTTAATCTGCGATGGTGGAGTAGATTATTCCGATTTAGCAAAAAAATATAATTGCAAATACGTTCATTCGTACATGAGAATTGGTAGGAGGAACTGGGGAGATCCTTCTGGTGTTTATGGTTTTACTAAGGATGAAAGTCTTCATTGGATTCATCATTTTCGAGAAGCAGCAAAGCATGTCAGAGAAAATGGGGGAACACATATGATTATGATGGAGGATGATGTTCTCACTCAAGGAAAAGTGAAAATAGATCCATCTTGGGAGTGTGCTGGATTTGATGTTCCTGGCAATAAAATTTCTCCAGGTCTTCTTTCATATATTGTTGATAAGTATGGAGCTAATCCAAATGTTGATTGGTATGGAGCAGGCGGTGGAAGCATCTATAATATTGATACATTTCTAGATAACTATCATAAAATATATGATTTTATTGATGAAGAATTTGATCTAATTTTAAATACAATGGACCATAGATTTGGATGGTTGGATCTTTATATGCAAATTGCCTATTTTATTTGTGGTAAAGATTATTCAATTAATACTAATTTGACTGAGACTTGGAAAACCCCAGATTTTAGGAATTCCGAATACACACTTATTCATGCATATAAAGAACTTTACTAATATGAACATTGCACTTATCGGACCTGGTATTATGCCTATTCCCCCTGATGGGTGGGGAGCGGTTGAAAGTTTAATTTGGGATTATGCTCTTCAATTGGAGAAATTAGGACACACTGGAACCATTATCAATACTCCAAATTGGAATGAAATATTGAATTATTTGAAAGAAGATAAGTATGATTTTGCTCATCTTCATTATGATGTTTTTCATGAGTTGTTGGATCTAATTCCTGATATTCCTAAGATTGCTATAAGTAGTCATTATCCATATATCGACCAACCTTATATGCATCGTAGAGATGGATATGATAAGACATTTGATTTTATCATCAAAAATAAAAAATATTATATCTTTTGCATCTCTAAAAAAGATTATCAAACGTTTAAAAATGCAGGTGCTGACGAAAGCAAACTTTTACTTTCTGAGAATGGTGCTAATCATGAAACATTTACTTATTGCAAGGATCCTGTAAAGGCAGATAGATCTTTGTATCTTGGGCAGATTTATCATCGCAAGAAACAGTGGTTATATCAATCTATTAAATGTATTGATTTCGTGGGAAAGAATAGTAATTCTACTCCCTTTGATCCGTCAATTAATTATCTTGGTGAATGGTCGGATGAATATAAAAAACAACATCTGACGGACTACGGAAACCTTGTTCTTCTTTCTGATGGAGAAAATGGAACTCCTTTAGTAGTTAAAGAAGCATTAATTAATGGTCTTGGAGTGGTGATCTCTAAGTATGCTGCTCATGATGTTGATACTTCTCTACCTTTTATTACTTTGATAGAAGATGATAAGTTGGAAGATATTGAATATGTAAAAAATAAAATAGAAGAAAATCGTGAAGTATCTTTAACTATGCGTGATGAAATTCGTGACTATGCGATGGAGAATTTTTCTTGGGAAAAATTAGTAAAACTCTACGTGCAGAATTGAAAAGATGGAGTCAATTCAATGAACATCTGTATTATTGGTCCAGGTTTTTCTCAAATACCTCCAGTTGGTTGGGGTGCGGTTGAGATTGTAATTTGGGATACTGCAAATGCTTTAAAAGAGTTGGGGCATCAAGTGCATATCATTAATACCACAAACCCACAAGAAATCATTGGTACGATTAATCAATTAAATCCTGACTTTGTACATGTTCATTATGATGATTATGTCTTTCTTTATCCATACATTCAATTTCCAAAAGCAATTACAACTCATTATGGGTACTTAGAAAGACCCGAAATGTATGGGGCATACTCATACAAAGCAAATGGGTTTGCAAATATTAAACCAAATGTTTTTGCTTTATCCGATGGGATTAAAAACATTTATAAAAATCAAATGAGAATTCCTGAGAACAATTTATATGTTGTTCCTAATGGAGTTTCTAATGAAAAATTTAGAGTTACTGATGATCTAAAATATTCGGATAGAAGCATTTATCTTGCAAAAGTAGATTATAGAAAAAGACAAACTCTTTTTCAGAGTATTCCCTCAATTTATTACGCAGGAAATATTGTAGATGAAAGATTTGAGATTAATAAAAACTATCTTGGTGAATGGTCAAAAGAGGATTTATATGAAAATTTAACTGATTATGCTAATCTAATTTTACTATCTGATGGTGAAGCACATCCACTTGTTTGTATGGAGGCACTTGCGGCTGGATTAGGATTGGTAATTTCTGAATGGGCTACTGCTAATCTAGATCTAACAAAAGATTTCATCACAGTGATTCCTGAGAGTAAGATTACTGATCTTGATTATATTTCAAATAAAATAGAAGAGAACAGAATTGTATCTTTGAAAAAAAGAAAAGAAATAGTAGAATATGCAAGGCAGTTTAGTTGGAAAACACAATTAGAAACCTACTACATTCCTTCTGTAAAAAATGTCATAGAAAAAACTAATGGATAAGAATAAATCAACATATAAACTTAAAAACATTGGGCCCATTTATTACTTAAATCTTGATGGCCAACCCGAAAGGCGTCAATATATGGAGGACCAATTTAAGTATTGGGAGATAGAAAATTATACTCGCATCTCTGCATATGATGGTCGTGAAGATGACTTGAGTGATATTCTTACCGGACGTTATCCCGAAATGATGTCTTCTGGTGAGATTGGATGTATTACATCTCATCTAAAAGCCATCAAACATTGGTATGAAACATCAGATAGTCCATATGCAATTATTATGGAAGATGATTGCAATCTTGATCTTGTAAAGTATTGGAACTTTACTTGGTCAGATTTTTATGCACATATCCCTTATGACTGGGATATTGTTCAAATTGCAATTATCTGTACTGGTGATATTCATGTAAAACTTCATAAAAGATTTGTGAATGATTTTTCAACTGCTTGCTACCTAATTACTCGTCATCATGCAGAAAAACTCTTGAGGTTTCATGTTCGGGGAGACAAGTATAAACTTGATAATGGCGTAAAACCAAGACCAGTTGCTGACGACTTGATTTACAATTCTGGGAATACTTATTCGATTCCTCTTTTTCTTTATAGAATTGAACTTGGGTCGTCTATTCATCCAGAACATATTGATGCATTTCATAAAGGCAATCATGACGCATTACTAAATTTTTGGAGTCAGAATGGACCAGAGATTGATATTAGAGATTATATGAATTATGATCCTTATTTGGGACGAATAACAGAAAATTCTGCTGTTCAGCAGCAAAACCCTTGACATGATCCCAAAAAAAGTGTTAAGATGCAGGAACCTTAAAACAACTTAAGGTTTTTTTCATATTCTATAGAAGAAAATAAAAACTTATGAAACTCAAACAACTGATGCTTGCACCTGTTGCTCTGGGAATGGTTGCTCCTGTTGCTGCTAATGCCACAGATCTTAATATGACTGCAGTCAACCAATATGCAACCTCTGAGCAGGTCACAAGCGTTACTCAACTTTCTGATGTGCAACCTACCGATTGGGCATACCAGGCACTCAGCAACCTCGTAGAGCGTTATGGTTGCGTTGCTGGTTATCCTAACGGCACCTTTGGTGGTGGTAGTGCAATGACTCGCTACGAGGCAGCAGCACTTCTGAATGCTTGCCTTGACCGTGTTACTGAAAATACAGATGAACTTAAGCGTCTTGCTAATGAGTTCCGCAATGAACTTACCGTAATTCAAGGTAAGGTTGCAGGTCTGGAAGCACAAGTTACCACTCTTGAAGCACAACAGTTCTCTACTACTACCAAACTGCGTGGTGAAGCAAACTTTGTTCTTGGTGGTGTTGATGATTATCAGACCAAAGGTGGTGATGTAACTCACACCGCTTTTAACTATGATCTCCGTCTGAACCTGGATACTTCATTCACTGGTAAGGATCTGCTTCGCACTCGTCTGCGTTCATCCAACTTCAGTGGTGATCCTTTCGGTTCTAGTTCTTCTTTGTTTAAACTAGATAAGGCAGACAGCACTATTAGTGAAGTTGGCAACAATGTAGTGATTGACCGTCTCTACTATTCGTTCCCTGCTTTCAATAACAGTACGACTCTGACTGCTGGTGCTCTGGTTCGTAATACCGAAATCTCTTGGCTGCCTACTGCATACAAGTCTGGTATTCTTGACTTCTTCTCCGTTGCTGGTACTCCTGGCGTCTATAACAAGGCAGTTGGTGCTGGTTTCGGTGCTCAGTACGGCACAAAAGGTCTTATTGCTGGTATCAACTATGTTGCACAAGCAGGTCAAGATAGCACTCGTGGTGAGTTTGATGAGACTGGTGCTCTGAATACTCTCGCACAAATCGGTTATCGTGGTACTAACTGGGGTGCTGCATTCGGTTATCGTTATGGTACAGAAGGCACTCGCGTTCGCACCTACAACGGTTTGAATGGTGCTTCTGGTGCTCTGGTTCCTGGTCAAACCTCTAATGGTTATGCACTGAATGCTTACTGGCAGCCTGAGAAAGCAGGTATTATCCCTTCTGTCTCTGCTGGTTATGGTTGGAACACTGTAAGTGGTACTGAAAGTGCTGCTACCAACAGTCAGTCCTGGTTCGCTGGTCTTCAGTGGGAAGATGTGTTTGTTGGTGGTAATTCCGCTGGTGTTGCTATCGGTCAGGCACCTACTGGTGAGAACCTTGAGAAGGCAACGATGCTTGAGATCTTCTACAAGTATCAAGTATCTGATAACATCAGTGTCACTCCTGCTATTATCTACGGTAGTGATAACCAACGTCTTGCTGGTAACTCTTCCAACTGGGGTGGTGTGATTCAAACCACGTTTAAGTTCTGATAATCCACTCATAATTTGAGTTAGACCACTCTTTTCTGGGGTGGTCTTTTTTTTGACTTCCTGACAAAAGGACTTGACACCCCTTTATTTTTCCTATATAATTGTGTAACAATTCGTAATAAAACGAAAAATGACTGTAACAAAAAACGAGTTCGGGCAAATGAATATGTTTGCTAAAGAACCATCAATGTATATGACCAAGGAAGACCTTGAGCGTTATGGCATTGAACCTTATGCAGAGAAAGCGGAGAAAATGAATGGACGTTGGGCTATGGTCGGTATTGTTGCTGGCGCTATTTCTTACGCTCTCACTGGGCACCTCTTTTTCGGAGTAGTTTGAGACTTGACAATGACTTCAACTATCTTTACAATAACATCAGTTGCCTTCTTCGTTCTGTTGGCAGCATCCGTTGAAAAAATTTGCGAGACTTACTAATGACCGTTTTTAATGTCACTCTTCAATCTCCCGATGGCACCGAAACTACTATCGAATGTGCTGATGACCAGTATATCCTTGAAGCAGCAGAAGAGGCAGGTATTGACCTCCCTTCATCGTGTAAGGCAGGTGCTTGTTCCGCTTGTGCAGGAAAACTCATCTCTGGCACCATTGATAACGAAGAACAATCGTTCCTTGATGATGATCAACAAGCAGAAGGTTGGGTTCTCACTTGCGTTGCTTATCCCACAAGTGATTGTGTGATCCTGACTGAGCAGGAAGAAAACCTGTGAGTACTGCTGGTATGCTAGGGCAATTTGCAATTGCTCTTGAAACACTTGGGTGGGATAAAGATGATGACATCTCAGTTGAAATTGGTGGTGTAGCAGTAACAGGAACTGCTACCAGTCCAAATGCAAATCCAAAATGGGCAAAACCTTTTGGAACAATTACCTATCAAAACGATGCTTTCATCGTAATTAAAAACAAGTCAAGGAACCCAGTTGTTCCTTCACAACCAAATCCTGAACTCAAACAAAAACATTTTTATCAAGGAGAAAAACAATGAACGAACGCGCAGAACGTATTAATGGTTGGGCAGCAATGATTGGTATTGTTGCCGCAATGGGTTCTTATGCCCTCACTGGACAAATCATTCCTGGTATTTGGTGATGGAGGTTAAAATGCGTAAAGAACAATATCAAGTTCCCCAAGTGGAGTTTGTATTTCGTGAGAATGGTGAGTTTGTAAATCGTACATCCGCAGAACTATTCAATGGGAAGCGCGTGGTCATTTTTAGCCTGCCTGGTGCTTTCACTCCTACTTGCAGTGCCTATCAGTTACCTGGATTCGAAGAGAAATATGACGACTTTCGTAGTCTTGGCATCGACGATATTTACTGCATCTCTGTTAATGATGGGTTTGTAATGAATGCCTGGGCACAGGACCAGAACATCAAAAATGTAAAACTCATTCCAGATGGCAATGCATATTTCACACGCTCTATGGGAATGCTTGTCACTAAGTCCAACCTTGGTTTCGGTGATCGGTCTTGGCGTTATGCTGCGGTCGTGGATAACGGAATCATCGAAAAACTATTCGTTGAGGATGGGCAGCGGGATAATGCAGAAACCGACCCTTACGAGGCGACTACTCCAGAAGTGGTTCTTGATTACGTAAAATCTACAGTACGAGAAACTGTTACTGCTTGAAAATAATCAAAGCGTCCGAAGGGGCGCTTTTTTTATAAATACCTTCAGTGTTTATAGAGATAATCCATGACCCTAGATCTTCATAACTTTTTTAAGTTTTATGATGATAGTAATGAGAACCATGTAGCAGCGGTTCAGTGGTTGGAGGATAATCTACCTGCTCAGTTTTTAGATGATGCAGAAACAGATTGGATTGGAATTTTCAGAACTAAGCCCCCTACACCAGCAGTTCTTGCAGTTCCATATTTCAATCAAGTAGATAACTACAGAGATGCACATAGAACTTGCAACTCTTCATCGTGCGCTATGTGTCTTGCTTTCCTCAAGCCAGGCAGCATTAAAGGTGACGATGAGTACGTTAAGAAAGTATTTGCAATTGGTGATACAACGGACCATGCCGTACAGACGAAGGTTCTGGCAGGTTATGGCGTTAAGTCACACTTTAGTTACAATTTATCTTTTGCTGATATCGATAAAAGT
>Ga0222713_10001735_pt1 | contig 24047 bp, 14 predicted proteins | sample C33_649DmetaG_FD_165061 | JGI IMG/M metagenome (GOLD analysis project Ga0222713, IMG submission 165061) | Estuarine water microbial communities from San Francisco Bay, California, United States - C33_649D | ecosystem: Environmental > Aquatic > Marine > Unclassified | place: USA: California...
TATGCCAGTTATTAGTTGTTTGTGTCATGATTGTGGAAAAAGCTTCTATATGAAAAATGAAGCTTATGCGCCTTTGTCTTCTAATTTCATAAGAAGACAAAACCAATTAAAAACATGGCAGGATTGGGTTGTTCACACTCAAACACATTGTGAAGATTGTAGAATAACTGTTCCACCACCTCAATGTGTTGCTGATTATGATAGAAGAACTAAAGCAACCTAAGATGCTAAATTAAGTAAAGCATCAACAAACTCTTCATCTGAGTTTCCTATTTCGCCATCTTCACCCAAAACAAAGTCATTATTCTTTGCTAATAATGCTAAAACTCCAGTAGTTAAATCTTCTTCTAATTGGCTAATGTTTTCTGTAGGAGCCTGAGTTGGAGAAGGTTGTGATACTGGCACTGAAGGTTGAGAAGGCATAGATGGTTCAGGCGATTCCATTGGGTGGATTTCTTCATCATCTTTATCTATCAATAATGGGCTTGGATTTTGCTGAATATCTGTTTCCAACGCATTTGTTAATTGATCAGATTCTTCAATTAAACCCTCTTTTTCAAGGTCTTCAGCAAGTTTTATTAACTTTTCTACTAAAGTCATTTGTCGTCTCCAAAAATATTACCAAAGATTTCATCCACTTCTTTATCAGTTATTTTACTGGAAGTTCTTTGCATGCTCCATCCAGTCTGTCTATCTAAACAAGAGGGACAAACATAAGCTTCTGTAGAAAATAAAGTACGGTGGCTTCTATGCACAGGCAATCCACATACTGAACACCTTATAGATTTGCCAGGTAAAATCGTACAAACATCCATAGACTTGCCTAAATATTTGCAAGTAACACAGATCTCTTTTTGAGAGTTATTGTCTTTCCCACCTAAATTGAAAAAGTTCTTTATGCCTGAATGCATTGACAATATTGTTCCTTTATTGTATAGTATACAATTGAAATAATTCTAAAGTTTTCAAGTAAATCCTTGCTTGTTAACCAAAAAGGAGAGAAACTATGATTATGGGATACATGAAAGTAGTTTTGCTTTCTTTGGCAACTATGTCAAACATATTGCCACACAAAGAAATCAAAATTGCAAAACCTAGTCAAAAATCTTTAACTTTGGAAGTTAAAGTGAATAAAGGAGAACTTGCAAAAAGAAACAAAATCAAGGGATTCATTAAATTAGTGAAGCCTAAATATTCTGAATCTTATATTGCAAAAATTGTTGAAGCAATGTTTATTTATGGAAAGAAATACAAAGTCGATCCATATATAATCGCTTCAACCGCTTATGTAGAAAGTGAGTTTAGTATGAATAGCAGACCATGTATTGGGATGATGCAAGTACTAAAATCCACCGCCAGATATATTGATCCTAAAAGACAATATAACCCATATACTGTTTATGGGAATATTGCTCTAGGAACAAAAGAATTATCAATGCATTTGCGTCACACTGTCAGAAGAGGTTCAACAATGGACAGAGCCTCAGGTTCAAGCAGAAACTTAAGATACATGTGGGGAAAGTACAATGGTGCTGGAACTCAAAGTAGATATTCAAGTAAAGTGTTAAAAGTTCTTCAAACAATTTGCATGAATGATCTTGGTCATCTTAAAGCAAAACTTAAACATGGGCCAATCTGGTAATAAAAAAGGGAGAATCTTTCGATTCTCCCTTTTTTTAGTCTACTAATACGAAAATTAGTTAGGACCCCATCCTCTGTTTCTACCAGATGGATATGCTGAGGTAAGACCCATACCAACAATGTCGTTACCTGGGAATCCAGTAGTTGTAACTCTGTCAATATCGCCTCTAAGTCTCTTAAGCTCAAAGACATACTTGTCAGCTTTGGACTTGAGGTTTCTGATTGAAAGAATGTTGGAAGCTGCCATAAATTGGTAGCCATATGTTGTTACAGATGCAAATGATGTTTGAAGTGCATTGATTTCATACTCAAGAACATTGAGAATTGATCTGAAATCGTCAACAAAGTCAGTTGCATTGGAAATATTAGCAACACCAACGTTTGCGTCTGTTGGATAGTTAGCTGCACTAACATAGTCAACAGTTGTTGGCATAGCTGTCCAAGTCATAGCATCAGTACCAACTGTAATTGGTTCTTGAGTGGATAAATACCACTTGGTGCTTGCATTGACTGTACCAGCAGTAACAGATACTGTTGAGAATCTTAATGCTTCTGCATCAGCATCCATGTCACTAGCTCTTGTAAGAACCCAGTTTACGTTAGTTCCACCAATTGTAGAAAGAGCATAGATACCGTTACTGATACCTGTACCAGGTTGGTTCTTTACTAAGACTCTTGTATTTAATGTAGTAAGGCTTTCACCATCTACTACGAGAGTTGTTGCAGAACCAGCTGTAAGGGTACCATTTGCAGCAGAATATACTGGTGAGTTTGGAAGTAATGCAGTGGTAGCTGCACCAACTGCGGTTAAGTTTGTTGCTGTTGCAATGCTAGGGGCATTGAAATAGTGAAAGTCTCTGCGGTCTGTGACGTTATTGACTGTTCTTTGCCCTGGAGCACTACCATTATCAAAAGATGATGGATAATTAACGGCCATTTTTGAACTCCTTAATTAAGTTACACATAAGTTTATTTCTTCGAAGAAAACATTTTCAAAACATTTTTTTTGTTTTCGTTATTTTTTCCTTTCTGTATCTCATATAATTCTTCCTTTAAAGGGCTTTCATCCTACAGTTAGAAGTATATAAGTATCCCCTTTTTGTACAAGAACCCTGATATGACACCTGATATTTCTAGCTCATTTGACCCTAATTTAGACTTTCATTGGAAAGGTAAACATATTTTCGATAAAGAAATTAGGTTTTCTCCTAACCAAAGGTTCAATTTAAATCAAATCACTTTTTCAAATACAAAAAGTCAATCATTATTGATAAATGCACAGGGTAAACCTTCATTATTAGAACCATCATTACCTTCAACATATTTGCATTTTGACGGCAACTCTCTCACTTGGCTGCCGCTTGTTTTATCTAATGAAACTTTGGGTGTTCTTGAATTAAAAAACGGTGGTACAGGCTGGCATACAACTCCAAATGAAGGTTTAGTATATTTTAAATCCAATAAATTAAAAACTCTTACACCAGCAATAGACTCTTATTTATCTTTTGAGAATGATGATTTTTTATGGAAAAACTTTGATGAAAATGTAGATAGAAGAATAGAAAATAATTCTACTCTCAAAGACTTCAAAAAATACTCTTCTATTTTAAGAATTACTACAGATGGTGTGTCTTTTGATATAGAAGATGATGAAGAAATAAAAACATATTCAATTTCCTTTGTTAACCTATTAGAATCAGTAAATGCAAAAACTGATAAGACCGTTGAATCTGAAAATATTAAAGGCACAATTTCTTTTGTTCAGGGTGGTTTAGGATTTAACACAATTGATAGGGGAGATATTGTTTTAGCCACAGACAATAATATAATTGGCAAACTATCTTCTAAAAATCTAGAAAACCATGTTCTCACTGTTAAAAATGGTATTCCGCAATGGGTTGAAGTAGATATTAAGAATGAATTAAAAACTCAATTAAATAAGTTTAATTTTATTCAAGAATCTAACGGAAAGTTAATTTTTACTGGTGAAAAAGAATATCAACTCAGTACTGTTGATTCTGATATTAATGGTAGTGCTAAAACTCTTTCCACAATTTTAAACATAGATAAAGGTGGAACAGGTTTAGATTTAAGTTCTATAGCTCTTGGTTCTGTATTATTGAAGTCTACAGATAATACAAAATTATATGTTTTGAATCCAGGAGAAAATGGCCAAGCTTTAATATCTAATGGCGCAAATCAACTACCAACTTATAAATATCCAATATCTAACGTAAAAACTAGCGAAAAAATTATATCAGAAAAAATTAAAGATGAATTAAAGCTAGATGTCAACACTGAAGCTAATTATAAATGGCAAGGAAATCATGAGTTTAAAAATGCCAAAGTTAACGAAAGTTTAGAAGTAAGATCTTTAACTATTTATGATATAGATAATTCTTCCCAAACAACAGACCAAATATTTAGAAGAAATGGCGAACTTTATTTTAATAAGAATGGAGTTGAAGTTTGCCTTACAGATACATTTACACAAAAAGAAACTCACATTTTAAAGATTTGTGATAATTCCACTTTAAAATCTAACTGTTTAAATCCATTCATGTTGTTAGTTCCATTTACAAGTTCAAAGGCACAGGACGGAGATTTATGGAAATTAAAAAGAGTAGATATTTACTGTCACACTCCACCTAAAGAAGATATAGAAATTAACTTGGTGTGTAACAATGACTCTATTTTACATCATAACATCGTCGTAAACGCATTTGTAAATAAAGCCAGCTCAATTTCATTCTCCAAAGATCGTTTTACTTCTGGAGATATGATTTTTATCAAGACATTAGAATTGAACGAAGCTGACAATTTTACTATTTGGGCCGTTATAGAAAAAATCTAAAACTTGAAACATGGCTAATTTTTATATTGTTCCACCTAGACTAATTGTAGGCTCACTGGTAGCTAATAATGCTGTCACTACCCTCAATGGCTTCCGTGGCGATATATCAATTCAAACAGAATCGCCCCTTACATTATTAAAACAATTTAATAACATAATTTTAGGGTTTGATTCTACTGGATTTATTACTACTGCTGGTGGAACGATAACAGGAAACTTGCAATTTAATGTTTCCAATTCCACTACATACGGTCTTCAATTACTTTCTAAAACAACAGACCCAACAGGAACACCACCTACCGGAGCAATATATTTCAACTCTTCATCAAATGAAGTAAGAATATATTATGGAGGGTCTTGGAACACACTTACAGGTGGTGCAGGTTCTGGTATCACTGCTGGTTATGCTGATCTTAATTACCTTAGATTAGATGGTAGCAATCAACCTGTAACTGGATATGTTCAATTTAATGAATATCTAAGGTTCTCTAATAAAGCTGGAGTTCAGGCTTCATTTGGTTCTAGCTATGGTTCAGTTTATTACGACACAACAGCTAATAAATTAAGAGTTTTTACACCTACAGGATGGCAATTAGTTGGCGGTGGTGGTGTTACAGGTATTTATCCTGGTACAGGTATTACAGTTGGCGGAGTATTAATTGACGAAGTCGGAACTGTATCTGTTGATGAAGCATATAATTTCAACTGGACTGGTGCTCATTCTCATACACAAGCAATTACTTTTGCATCATCACAAACATTTGATATTACCAAGCTTAATATAACATCTCAAACAGCTGGAGATACTTTATATTTTGATGGTTCTACGTGGAATAGACTTGGAATTGGAAATACAGGCGAAGTATTAACAGTAGCAACAGGAGCTACTAAACCTGAATGGTCACCTTCTTCTGCTTCGAATACTTTAGGCACTCCAACAGATACAACATATACAGATGGATATTTCAGCACTTGGACACCTGGGGTCACCACTGCTGCTGATGCATTTGATGACATAAATGAGCTTTTAGCTTTATTGGCTCCAGCAGCTCCAGATGGTTTGACTGGAATGTCTTTAGCAATTTCAAGTTCTCCAACTTTTTATTCTGCTAAAGTATCTGCAAATAATAGTGCGAATTGGTATCAAGCTGGCATTAACACTGGCTCAACAATCACAAAATATTATGTAACTGGTTCATTAACATTAGCTAGTACACCAACATCAAAGTTTTTTGCTGGCAAAGCAGGCGACACGGCTTCCTTTGGCACCATATCTCATATTTTATATGACTCGACATATACTTCTGGTACTGCAGTTTCATTTATTGATTTAACTACAAACCCAACACCTACATATACTCTCGGAACAATGAGAGTAACGGCATTAGGAACTACCAACACCATTTGGAACAAGGCTAATGCAAATATACAAGCTTACACTCAAAGTACTGATGGATACGCAGGAAATACATTAAGATGGACACCTTCATCTATTGGTTCATCATCAGAATCTTTGAAATATGAAGTATGGAAAGACACATATAGTACCGGAGGAGCAGCAACTCCTTCATTTTCAACAGCACCAGCAAATACCGTTACAACAGAATCTTTTAAATATCTTTCTGGATTAAAATATTACAAAGTAGGCACTTCATGGCAGGTTACATTTATAGCTGCCTCTGGAATATTTAACCGTTGCTATAATGCTACTAGGGTTGCAAATATACAAGCTACAGGCTTATCAACAATAAACTTAACAGGAGAAGAAAGTGGAACTCCTGTATACAATGCAACATACGATAGATCAGGTTTGAATTATGTAACTGCAACTTTAGACACATCAAATCAATCATCATTCAACAAATATCTTACAGTAGGACTATATAAAGTTATTAATTCAACATCTTCTAATACAAATATAAATTACTATATTAACACTTATGGAAATATTTCAACAGCATACAACGAATATTTTCAAGATGAAGTTTACCGATTAGTAAATGATAGTTCTGGATCAGGCACAGCATTTAGTAGTTTAGATAATTTGTCTAATAATAATGCTCAAGTTAGAAGTGGCACATTAAGAGTTCCAATCCAATCAGAGTATGATGATCAATGGGCAGGATCAGCTAACGATTATTCATCTGATACATATTTTGAATATCAAAGATGGTTTAGCAAAGCTGGTGCAACAAAATCTGGAACATTAGCATTCACTGGCATATCAACTGGTGATTTATATGCATATGGAACCTCTGGTTCAGGATCCACTGGACTCAATTTATTAATTTATCTTGAGACTGATCAGGTTTGGTTTGATTTAGGCATTCCAGTTGGTTTGGGTGGTACTGGAATAAATAAAAGCTTAGCAATTGGAGCGAAAGATCTTACTAATACTTCAGGCAGCAATATAGCATGGTCATTAGGAAGTACTTATAGCACTGCATTGAATAATAATAGATACAGAGTATCTATTATATTTAATCAAAACTCAACAAAAACAATTACCCAAATTATAAGTAGTTAAAAATGTCCTGGTCCAAAGAAGATATCAGCTTTAAAAAGTTAAGTAGCAAAAGAGTTACTTGGACTACTAATAAGGTGTTTGAAGAGATTGGTGCCAGATCTCTTGACATTCACAACACTGATATCAAATCTGATACTATTCCATCAATACCTCCAGGAGCAGGTGTTACTGGTCTACTTGATTATTATGATTATTTGGGCGGTACAGGTCTTACATTAGTCAAAGACCTTACTGTATCTGATGAACTTACTTATTTTGCAACAATATTTAATGGTGCAGGCAATGAGGCTTTTGCAAATCAATTAGTAGGTGCAGGAGCTACTGGTAGACTTTTCAATTGGGTAAGTGATAAATACGATCAACTTGGTTTATCTCCATCTTTAGGATATGAAATTAAATTATATGATAAAGATGGAAATCAAATCACAAAAACTGATCCTTCTGATTGGTATTTTGACTATCAAACCGGTATTTTAATATTTACCACCAACTATCAATCAGCTGCAGTAACAAAAGCTAAAGCCCCATATTACATCACTGGTTATAGATATGTTGGTGGCTTTGGAATTACTGCTGGAACTGGCGGTACTGGATCTGGAAGCGTAGGAACTGGTGTAACTGATGGCATTGCCTACTACACTAGTGCTAATGACATCACATCCTCCTCATCATTTACTTGGAATAGCGGAAGTAGTTTACTTACATTAAATAACAGCTCTTTTTCATTAACTGGTAGCACAATAACTGCTGGTGATTGGGCTGGAAATGCTATCACAACTTTATATGGCGGTACAGGTTTAACAAGCTATACAAAGGGTGATATTTTAGTTGGTTTAGGTGGAACACTAATTGTTCTACCAGTTGGATTAAATAATTATTTTCTTGCTGCTGACAACTCTACTGACACTGGATTAAATTGGGTTTCTGGCTTAGCAACTACTGGTATTGTTTCTATTAACAATCTTGATAGTATTGCTCAAACATTAGAAGTAGGCCAGACTGGTGTTAAGTTTAATATATCCTCAACTGGCACATCCCATACATTCAATATACCGAATGCAGGCGTAGGTGTATCTGGTTTAATTACAGGCACAACTCAATCTATTGGTGGTGTCAAAAGTTTCTATGACAACCTTTTAGTTAGAGATGGAAAAGAATTAAGAATATATTCTGATTCTAATCTTTATTATAGTGGCTTAAAATCAGCAGCTACAGGTTCTACAACATTTACCCTTCCTAATGGTACTGGTACAAGCGGTCAAGTCTTAGCTACAGATGGCAGTGGTGTTCTTACTTGGGTTGACAAAGGGGTATCAATTGGAGAAACACCTCCGGCCAGTCCTTACGTTGGAGACCTTTGGTACGATAGCACTGATGGTACGCTTTTTATCTACTATTTTGATGGTGCTGATACTTATTGGGTAGAAACATTTGCTGGTACTGGTGGTGATCCTGCTCCTAGTTCTGGAACAGGTATTACAAGCATTAATGGTTTGCTTGGAATAGACCAAACTCTTGATGTTGGTTTTACTGGAAACACATTCAATATTGTTTCTGTTGGTTCTTCACACACATTTAATTTGCCATACGCATCAGAGTTTGTTTCTGGTATGGCTTCTACAGTCACTCAGAACTTTAAAGGTTTAAAATCATTCTTTGATGGTGTAAATCTTTACAATCAGTCAGAGCTAAAATTATATAATTCTGACAATTCTGAATACACTGGTTTTAAATCTATTGCCACTGATTCTGTCCTGTATAGTTTGCCTGCTGAAGATGGACAGGGGTTACAAGTTTTATATACTGATGGATCTGCGGGTTTAGGCTGGACTTATGTTGGAGATGTGATTATAGATGTAGTTCCTCCAGCATCTCCAAGATATGGAACTTTGTGGTGGGATTCTGAAGAAGGCAATCTTTATATTTATTATTTTGATGGCACTAATCCACAATGGGTAGAAGCATCAAGTGGTAATGGTTATGGATCTGGTAATACTGCTGCTGGCGGTGGAATTACTAGCCTAAATACACTTACTGACTTTATTCAAACATTCGAAGTTGGCTCATCTGGTAATGATTTCAATATATCTTCAGTTGGTTCATCTCATACATTCAATATTCCAATTGCAGGTGGCAGTGGTGTTACTGGTCTTTTAAATGCAAATGCTCAAGAAATCTGGGGTGCAAAATCATTCAAAGATGATTTAAGTATTTTAGATGGCAGTCAATTATATTTTTATGAAGGTCTTGGAACTAGTTACATATCTTTTCAGGCTAGTACAGGTTTAACTAGTAATTTAACTTTCACTCTTCCAGATACATATGGTTTAAGCAGTCAAGTTTTATCTACAGACGGATCAGGTAATTTATCTTGGATTTCTCAAACAGGTAATGCTTCTGTTGCTGTTACAAATGTCGCACCATCTGCTCCTTCAGTTGGAGATCTTTGGTGGCATAGTGAAGAAGGTCAATTAAAGGTTTACTACACTGATCAAGGTGCTGGAACTGTTAATTCACAATGGGTTGATGCATCACAAAGATGGGGTATAGGTGGAAGTAATGCAGGCTATGGCATCACTTCTATCAATGATTTGACTTCATTAAATCAATCCTTTGTTGTTGCAAGTAGCGGTAATGACTTCAATATAGTTTCAGTTGGTAGTTCTCATACATTTAATTTACCTTTAACTGGTTCTGGAATCACTGGTCTTATTTCTCCATATGCACAAACAATTTATGGAGCTAAAACATTTGCTACTGACATAAATACAGATGCTAATATTTATATAGATAATGAGGGTTATATTGGTGGTAAACCATCAACATTTACAGTTGGTGGAAGTGCGGGAACTATTTATTTAGGCATAGCTAAGGGACAAAATATTAGTCGCTTTGCTGGATTAAAAGTAGAAGAAATACCAAGTCCTTTAGGCGGTGGTAACTTAAATGGTGAATTAGTTTTTTACACTGATTCCGAAGCGCAGGATTTTTCAACAGAGAGACTTAGAATTACTGGTTTTGGTACAGTAATTTCATCAGGTCCAATAGTCATAAATAATTCCACTGGTTCTGGGTCAACAACATCAGGTGCAATTAAAGTTTCTGGAGGAGCTGGAATTGCTGGTACATTAAATGCCTCTTCCGTAGGTATCAGTGAATTACAAAGTATTTTCTCAACTACATTAACAACATCATCTACAGGCGCAAGTCAAACATTACATTCATTAAATATCAGTAATTATAGAACTGCAAAATATATTGTTCAAGCCATATCTGGAAGTGATATTCAAGCACAAGAAATATTGATGATACATGATGGCACTAATGTTTATATGACCGAGTATTCTCAAGTTTTAGGATCTAGTAACACTGCGATTACTACATTTGATGCCAGCATTTCTGGAGGGAATATGAACTTGTTAGTAACTCCAGTTAATGCAATCACAACTTACATAGCTTCATGTACTGCTTTGAGGGTTTAATAAATGTCAATAGCTATAAAAAGAAGTTTTACTTTACCTTCAACATCAGCTTTGAATGCAGCTGATTTATATCTTACTTCCTCGACAGCTTCAACTTCAATCACTTCAGGGTCTTTACAAGTTTTAGGTGGTGTTGGAATTAGTGGTGCAATTTCTTTAGCTGGACCTATAAGATTATTTAACGGAAACTATTATACTGGCTTTGATTCAGCAGCGACAGCAAGTACTACATATATATGGCCAGCTACTTCTCCAGCAACAGGAACATCAGTTTTAAGCTCTGATTCAGCTGGTAATCTTTCATGGGTGTTAATGGCAGCAAGTGGATCAGGATTAACTTTAAACGGTCTTACCTCACCTACACAATATTTTGCAACGTCAATTTCGGGTAGTGGTTTTACTTCTGGTTCAATTGGTTCTACACATACATTTTATATTGGATTGGCTGGGAATGGTGCTACAGGTTTAATTTCAAGTGCATCTCAAACTGTATTCGGAGCTAAGACATTTGCTTCAGGAATTGCAATTACTTCTGGTACTGCATCAACAAGTACCATATCAGGAGCTTTAACAGTTGCTGGCGGTGTTGGAATTACAGGACAATTATCTGTAAACACTATTGCTTTGGGGAGCACAGGTGTTGCATTCTCTCCATCAATGACTTACGTTGGATCTGCTGGAACTGTCATATCTATGAGTGTACTTTCAGACACAACTATAGTATGGGAAGGTAGTTCTGGACAATTATTTTCCATAGATAATAATTTGAGTTCTGGTGAAATTTTTTCAGTAAGTGATATCTCAGGGCTTCCAATAATAAGTGCTTCGGCAGGTCAAACCATTATTTTAAATGAGTTTGGAGGATATACACAAGTAGGAAATGGTTTAGCATCAACTTCCACTACTACCGGAGCATTAAGGGTTGTTGGTGGCGTTGGAATTACTGGGAATGTTGCTATTGGCGGGACATTTATAAGAAGTCAATGGGCTGTAGGCGAGACTATCCAAACAGCAGTATTTAATTATTCTGATTTAGGTATGTCAGCAACTACTACTATTTCTGGAACTTCATTTGCAAGAATAGGTGGTACAACATTCACTCCAAAATCTTCTTCTTCTTATTTATGGATTGAGTTTAATGCTAATTATGACTACAATAATGGCACTACAGTTGATGATTTCTGGTCAAATATTACAGTTAATGGCACAGAGATAGTAGCATCTAATCAAATATATTTAAATGCACCTGGTGGAGGATCAAGATCAGGTGCATTATTTCCCTTAATGGCTAGGTATACAAACTCAAGTACATCTGGTATTGCTGTAACTATTCAAGCTAAAAAAGGCACTGCAGATGACAACATAAGAATATTTGGCAGCTCTTCTTCTGGCTATATGCGAATACAGGAAATAGGTAGATAGTGGGAACAGAATATAACCCAACTATCACAAAAGATAAATTGGCTTTATATTTTGATGCAGCAAATATAAGAAGTTATGCTGGGTCTGGTAATACTGTTTACAATATGGCTCTTACTAGTTCTATAGGAGCTACATTAAGCTCAGGGGTGTCTTTTTTATCGAATCCATCTACTTTTGCAGCTACATCATCTAATTTGCTCTTATCTGATTATACATTGGCTAGTGGAGCATCATTTACTGTATGCATGTGGTTCAAAAGAGTTGGAAGTAGTTTTTGGTCTGCGATGTTTGGCTGTGAGGTTTGGAACAGCGGTATAGGATATGTTGCTAGATTAGAGTCAGCTACAACAGTGCGTTTTTCCAGAGGTGGGGATGGTGTGGGTATTGTTTATGCCAATGCAGCACTCATTTCAGCAAACTTCAATCATTATGCATTTGTTAAAAACCCATCAGGATCAAACTCATTTATTTATTTAAATGGTGTTCAAGTCGCAAATGGTTCTATTAATGACGTTTCTATAACAAAACCATTTGTTTTTAATGGTAGATGGCTTAATGATGGAACTAATGTATCTACTGGTGATGCGCAAGCAAGTCAATTTTCAAACATTTCTGTATATACCAAAGCATTGTCAGCCCAGGAAGTATTGCAAAATTATAATTCTACTAAAAAGAGGTATGGATTATAATGGCACTTGAACATCATCCGAGAATCGTAACAAGTGATTTAGTTCTTTATTTTGATTCCTTAAATTATAGAAGCTATAGTGGTTCTGGAACAACTGTAAATGGTCTTGTAAGTGGAATTGGATTTACATTAGTCAACGGTGTAGGTTTTGGCACTACAGGAACAAGTTATTTTGTCTTTGATGGAACTAATGACAATATACCTTTTAGTATTCCAAATGTAGGAACGACTTTATCAGTAGAAATGTGGATGAGGATAAAATCATTTACTAATGGAATGCCTTTTGGGTTTAATCTTTATGATGTTTGGGCAAATAGTGGAAGATTAGGATTTAATACTGCAGCTTCTGACATTTATGGATTAACTTCAACACAAGTTACTAATCTTGGCCTTCTTAATCAGTGGAAACACTATATTTTTGAAATGCGAAGCGATTTATCTTACTCTAATAATAAGATTTATATTAATGCACAAAATCAATCGTTGTCTCAAGTAGCCGGAACAGAAAATACAGGCAACAGAACTTTTAATAGTGGAAATGGAAGAATAAGTTCTTGGCTAATTAATGATAACTTTTTTATATCAATGGATTTAGCTCAATTTAGAGTTTATAACAGGGCTTTATCTGCTCAAGAAGTGTTACAAAATTATAATGCTTCTAAAAAAAGATATGGTTTGTAGTTGCTTAATCAAATAGAGGTAATTTTAGGATATACATAATAAAAATAATATATCAAAATGTTTTATTTTTAGATAAAATGAGGGGATAAAATGGCATTACTTAATTTTCCGGATCCAGGAGTAACACAAACATATACAGCCAATGGTAACACATGGGAATGGAATGGAACATCTTGGATTTCTGCAAACAATTTAAATCTTAGTGATCAAGTTACTGGTGTACTTGGAACAGTATACGGAGGTACTGGAAAAGCTTTAAGTGGGATGACTGTTGGAAGCGTTATTTATGCCGATACTTCTTCCTCATTTGCTGCTTTAGCTCCAGGTACTAATAATTATGTATTAGCTACTCAGGGAAGTGGGTCAGCACCTTATTGGAAAATTGATGATTCTGGTACTGGAAGTGTTGGGAACGGTACTACTGGCGGTTTTGCATATTATACTGGTTTAAATACAATTACATCAGGTAGTGGTGTATCTTATATAGCAGCAAGCAGCAGAATTGTATTAACGAGTCAAATATTAAGTATGCCTTCATCAGTAATTGATTCTGGTGTATGGGCTGGAACTGCAATCAGTTTAACAAACGGCGGTACAAACGGCACTAGATCAGGAATTGCTATATCCTATGAATTAGCAGTTTACAATGCTTCTGGAACTGCTATCACCCAAATTGATACCACTTCATCAATTGGCAATTCTGTATTATTACAAGTCAATCAAACTTCATTTCCTACTTGGGTTGGGCAATCTTCTTTAGTTGCCGGTGGTGCTATCACTTCTCAAAAATGGCATGAAGCCAGAACAGTTACATTTGCAACTGGTGATGTGACTGGTTCATTCTCTATCGATGGTTCTGCTAACGTAAGCAACGTTGCTTTAACAATTGCTGCTGATTCTGTTGCTCTTGGTACTGACACTACAGGTAATTATGTTGGGTTTGTAAATACAGCTGGAACAGGCCTTTCTATAATTGGCTCTGCAGGCGAGGGTATTGGCTTTACTGTTGTTTCTAACGCAACTAATAACAATACAGCTTCTACAATTGTAGCAAGAGATGGATCAGGTAATTTTTCTGCAGGAACTATCACTGCAGATTTGACTGGTACTGCGTCTATAGCAACTTCATCAAGATTAGTTAATACTTTTGCTACAACCGACACTAGATATTTAGCAGGAGTTGTTTTAAATACTAGTGCCGGTAGTACACAAATATACACTGGTTCTGGGATTACTATTGGTAATAATATAATTACTGCTACCACATTCCAGGGAACTGCAACTTCATCTACTACATCAGGTTTGGCTGGTATAGCCACTTCTGCTATTTTAGTAGGAATTGGTACTACAGTAGGCACTGCTTATTTGACTGGAGTATTACTTAATACTGCCACAGGAGGTACGCAGTTATATACTGGTTCTGGGATTACTATTGGTAATAATATAATTACCGCTACTAGTTTCCAAGGTACTGCAACTTCATCTATCACTTCTGGTGCAGCTGGAAAATGGTTAGCATCAAGAACAGTTACATTTGCAACTGGTGATGTAACTGGTTCATTCTCTATTGATGGTTCTGCTAACGTAAGTAATGTTGCTTTAACAATTGCTGCAGATTCTGTTGCTCTTGGTACTGATACTACTGGAAATTACGCTGCATCTGTAGCTACTTCAGGTAATGGCATATCTACAATTGGTGCTGCTGGCGAAGGAACTGCATTTACAATTGATTCAAATGCAACTCCTGTAAATACTAACTCAACATTAGTATTCAGAGATTCTGCTGGATTATTTGCAGCTGCTGGAGCAACATTTGGAACAGTTCAAGTTGATTTAGTTGACAGAACAGTTAGCACTACTTCTGGAAACTTAATTCTTGATTCTACAGGCGGAACTGTAGATATTAATGACAACGTTACAATTGCTGGAAACTTAACTGTAAATGGAACAACAACTACAGTAAACTCAACCATTTCCACTCTTGTTGACCCTGTATTTACTTTAGGTACTGCAATTGGAGGTACTAATCCATCTTCTGACGACAATAAAGACCGTGGAATAGAGTTTAAATATTTCTCTGGTACCGCAAAAACAGGCTTCTTTGGATTTGATGACTCTACAGGTTTCTTTACATTTATTCCTGATGCTCTAAATTCATCTGAAACATTTTCTGGAACTACTGGAGTTATTGATGCAACAAGAATTACTGGTTCTGCATCATCTTGGACTAATGCTAGAACTGTTACATTTGCAACTGGTGATGTTACTGGTTCATTCACTATTGATGGTTCAGCTAACGTAAGCAACGTTGCTTTAACAATTGCTGCTGACTCAGTTGCTCTTGGCACTGACACCACAGGTAATTATGTCGGGTTTGTAAATACAGCTGGCACAGGCCTTTCTATTATTGGTTCTGCTGGCGAGGGTATTGGTTTTACTGTTGTTTCTAATGCAACTAATAACAATACAGCTTCTACAATTGTAGCAAGAGATGGATCGGGTAATTTTTCTGCAGGAACTATCACTGCAGACTTAACTGGTACTGCTTCAATTGCTACTTCATCAAGATTAGTTAACACTTTTGCTACAACTGAAACTAGATATTTGGCAGGAGTTGTTTTAAATACTAGTGCCGGTAGTACACAAATATACACTGGTTCTGGAATTACTATTGGCAACAATGTAATTACTGCTACCACATTTCAAGGAACTGCAACTTCATCTACCACTTCAGGTTTGGCTGGCATAGCCACTTCTGCTATTTTAGTAGGAATTGGTACTACAGTAGGCACTGCTTATTTGACTGGAGTTTTAACTAACTCAGCTACTGGTGGTACTCAGATATATACTGGTTCTGGGATTACTATTGGTAATAATATAATTACTGCTACTAGTTTTCAAGGTACTGCTACTTCATCTATCACTTCTGGTTTAGCTGCAACTGCACTTAATGCAGGCATTGCATGGACTTCTAACTTCTCTGGATCTGCATTTACATCAACTAATGCTGGATTATCTCAAAAAGTAAATCTTTCTCAATTTACTGGTGCTGGAACATCTTATTTAGTATTCAGCGATGTGATAAATGGAACTGCATCCTTAGGGGCAACTGGTTACATCAAAATTACTGCTTCAACAGGTAGTATTGGTGCATCATCATATACTGGTACTTGGGCTGGCAACGCAATAACAGCCCTATATGGTGGCACTGGATTAGCTTCAGTAAATAAATTAGATGTCCTTACAGGTGCTTCATCAGGCAACTCATGGATTGCAATTGGTTCAAGTACATTACCAGTAGCATATATTGGCGAATTTGCTCCTGCAGCATTAACAGCATTTGGAGCAACACAACCTGGTCAACTTTGGTGGGATAGCACTTATGGTGTATTGAAAGTTTACTATGCAGATACCAATACTAACCAATGGGTAGATGCTTTACCAGTTTTGGGTTCTAATGGTGGTAGTGCAGTAAAGAGATCATACTTGTTGAGCTTTGGCGCTGGATTTACACCATCAACTGGTGCAGACTCTGTATCTATTTTAATCCCTTATGCTCCTGATAATACATCATTAAATTACTACATTAAAAGATTAGATTTTAGAAATGAAACAGCGTCATCAGGTGCTGGTGTATCATTCTACATTGAGAGAAATACTACACAGTCTCCAACCACAGGATGGACTACAGCAAACACCATCTTCTCTGCTGCTGGTTCTTCTTTTAAAGCTGGTGCAGGTATTTACATCACTTCATATACTTTGGCTGGAAGTGGAGCAAGTTTTGTATCATCGGCTGGTGTAGCTGCTTCAGTAATGTCAGGAGATTATTTAAGACTTAATTTCACTGCAATAAACTCAGCTGCTTCAATGTCAGTTGCTATAGTTATTGAGCAACAATAACATAGTATTTAAAAAAACCCAGACTTTGTCTGGGTTTTTTTTGTTTTAAGAGATTATTAATCAAAATTACATTCACTCGAAAATACTGCTCTTCTCCTTACAGCTCCGCCAGTATAATCAATTGTTATTGTAACTTGGTCGATATTGACATTACCACCATTTTCTGAATTATCAAAAGTAAGTGACGGAGAAATCATCACTCCAAAAGTAGATGCATTTACTTCTGCTGCTGTCAAAGTTGTTCCCCAAAGATCAGCAGAGCCTCCAAAATCAACGGTTGTGTTGTTATCTGAGGTTTGCCATGTGGCTCCTGTACTTTTATTATTTCCTACTACAGTAGAACCATCTTTAGTTAAATATATAGCATTATCATTTATAGTTAATGTAAAATCTCCAGGAGAAGCACTATTGTATCTTTCTATTTTTACAGTAACTCCGTTTATAGTTGCTCCAGCAGGAACAGTAGAACTTAAACCAGTCACAATAAAGTAATTAACAGTTTGCGATGTTAATGCAGTCGGGGCAGCTTGCGGGTTGAACGAACCATCAGAATAACTTAATTCTGCATATACATTATTTGATGTTTGTGCATCAGTTCTATTAACCCATCTATATGCATTACCACCATTAGTATATTCTCCTGCTCTTGATGATGTATTAAAGTTTGTAAAACTTGATGTTTGTGTTGCCAATTTAAGTCTCCTAAAACAGTCCTCTAGGTTATATGTACAAGTTTAGTAGTATATATACCTTATATTATTCGTAAATAGGTAACAATTTATGGCCTTAGATTTTCCAGATTCAACTATTCAACAAACATATTTAGCGCCCAATGGTACAACATATATATGGAATGGAACTTCTTGGGTAGTTTCACCTGTTTTACCAGCTTCTAGAGGCGGTACTGGGTTTACAACATACAACCATGGTGATATTCTTTATGGTGACTCTAGTAAACAATTAAATAAACTTTCTGCAGGTACTTCTGGGCAAGCTTTATTTACGGCAGGGGTTGGTGCAGATCCATATTGGGGAACAGTATCTACAGGGCAAACAATAGCAGCCCCTACATCATCTAAACTTTTTTCATTTTATCCTGGGACTGCTACGTCCCTTACAGGATCAACAGGAGTAGAATACACCAATAGCAGTAGCCTTTTAATGACTGTAACGGCTAGAACTACTTCTCAGCAATCATTGAAGGTTGTTGGTACTCCGACTTCAAGTAGCGTTCCAGTTTTTTCTGTAGATGGGTCAAGTGGAAGTCAATTTTTAATTATTAATAGTATTGCTGGACAAGATGGTATTGTTGCTGCTATTAATCCGAGTAGTGCATCAGCAACATGGGCATTTTTAGTCAATAACAGCTCTCAGGATACCAGATTTCAAGTTGATACAAAAGATAATTTAGTTCAATTGAAAAAAGGAACTCAATTACAGCTTTTTGAAGGTGCTGGTAATTATTACTCTGGATTTAAAGCAACTTCTGCAACAGCAAATACAACATATGTTTTACCTCCTACTACTCCAGCTTCAGGTACTTCTGTTTTGCAATCTGACGCTGGAGGTGTAATGTCATGGGTGCAAATGTCTTCTGGAGGAGGGGCTGGTACTGTATCAATTGCTTCTGTAAATGAAATTGCTGGTTATTATGCTGGAACTGGAAGTTCTGTCAAAGGCTCCTCAACATTTACTAACGATATCGCAAATGGAATTGTTGCTATTGGTCACACTACAAATTCTACTGGCATCAATTCAGGTGCTTTAACTGTTGCTGGTGGTGTTGGCATTGGTGGAAGTTTATTTGTAGGCGGTACTAGTGTTTCATTGTTTCAAAATGTTGCAAATAATTATTTGTATCTTAACACTGGTTCAAACGTGCTTAGAATACAAACAGATGTAGCAACCTCAAGAGTAAGATTATTCGAAAACATGACAACAGGTACTGTTGGTTTTTTTGGAACAAGTGGCGGAACTCTCTATCTTGGCACTGATTCGGGAACAAACAACGGAAATATTACTATCAGGGGAAACAATACTACTGGTGGTGGTGGAAATGTAAGAGCAGCTTCATTTACCTTAGCGACTGCAACTTCTAACGGTTCTGGTATGGGTGGAACATTAATATTCCAAACAAGCACTTCAGGTAATCCTACAGCTAATCTAACAAATGCTTTAAGAACAAGATTAAGAATTGAGGGTGCCGCTACAGGTACATCCAATCTTGAAAGTATTATTGTTTTAGGCGAAAGCACGTCTGGAACAGCTTGGACTTCATATTTAAGAGGTGTAGATGCTTTAGGTACTGATGTAGCAGCAGGTGAAATTCAGATACAAGCAGGTAGATCAACTGGTACAGGCAATGCGCAGGGTGTAAGTTTTTACGTATCTCCATCAGGCACAACATCATCAACTTTAAACAATGCAAATCAAATTGCAAGATTTAGCGGAACTGGATTTACAATTTATTCATCCACTTCTTCCACAGGTTTTTCAACAGGTGCTTTAATTATATCAGGTGGTGTTGGTATTGGTGGTAGCTTAAATGTTGGAAGTTTGTCCAAATATTTTGATCATTTGGAAATCAAAACTGCTAAAGAAATAAGATTTTACAATTCTGCTGATACTCAATATATTGGTATCAAAGCTGGCAATGTGGCTTCTTCTAATAAAACTTTTACATTGCCTTTAGATTATGGAAATAATGGCCAGTATCTTTCAACTGATGGATCAGGTACTTTAAGTTGGATATCAGGCAATGGAACTGTAGGTAATGGATCTCAATACCAAGTAGCTTTATATTCATCTGTAGGAAATTCTGTTTTAGGTGCTTCATCTTTAACAAATGATACTGCTAATTCTCAAGTTGTTATAAGCCACAATACTTCGTCTACAGCATCTACCAATGGTGCATTAGTAGTATCTGGTGGTGTAGGAATTGGAGGTTCATTAAGAATCGGGGGCACTATTGATTCTGGTGGAACTACAACTGGTACATTAACTGTTGCAGGGGGAGTTGGTGTTGCTAAAAACTTGTATGTTGGTGGTTTATTGCAAGTTTCATCAACAACTAATTTATTTGGTGCAGTAACTTTTCAAAATGAATTGTCAACAGTTACCTTTCAAAATAGAATTATAAAGTCCGGCTCAATTGCTCTTTCTATGTCAGCATCAACATTAAATGGTGCTGTTTTACAAGTTCAGCAAGCAAATATAAAAGAAACAGGCGTAGGAGGAACGACAACAGTTTCTACGGTTATGCCTGCTGTTTCTTTTAGAAAACATTCTTTTTCTGCAACAAACCCTAATATCACTTATTCCAAAGCAGCAAACGTTTATATTGAAGATGCACCTGATTCAAGTATAACAGGTGCGGTTGGATCTGGAAACACTTACACAGTAGCAATAACTAATTCTTATGCTTTATATGTTGAAAGTGGTAGGACATATATGGGAGGAGCATTAGATGCTCCAGGTTCATATAGATGCTCTATTGGTTTAGCTACAGACCAGACGATTGCTGCAGGTGGTGATACAACTCCAAACTTTACTGCTATAAGTGATCCTAATAGCTGGTGGAATGCAACCACCAAAAGACTTACCCCTACAGTTGGTGGATGGTATTACGTTAATTATCAAGTTAACTGGGATCCTGCTTCAATTACAAACAATCAATGTAATATTCAAATGAGAAAAAATAATTCAACATTTTCTATAGGAATGATGCAACTTTTAAGTGGAAATGCTTATTCAATGTCTTGTAGTGGAATGGTCAATGTAAATGGGAGCTCGGACTATTTGGACTTCACTGTGTATACATCAAATACAACAAGTCAAGTATTGAATGGTGAGTCTGCACAGCAATATACAAGAGTTGATATGTTTAAAATTCAATAAGCACATAAAAGATATTTATGAGATTTTAAAGAATAAAGAAATGGATTCCCCCTTTAATTAGAGTATTTTATGGCAGCACTTAATTTTCCATCATCCCCAAGTATAGGAAGTACATACATAGCCAATGGTAAAACATGGACATGGGATGGTACTGCATGGAAATCTACAACTAAAATTCAATTAGATAGTCAAGTAGCTGGAGTATTACCAGTCCCTAATGGCGGTACTGGTTTATCATCTTCAGGAAATGGGAACTCATTATTAGGTGTTGTTGGTGCAGGTACAACCCTTGAATATAAAAGTTTAGCTGCTGGTTCTGGAATAACTATAACATATTCCACTGGTTCTATTACCATTGATACTACTGGTAGCTCAATGATTTCAGGATCGGGTACTACTGGAACAATAGCTTTATTTCAAGACGATAATACTATAGGTGATTCATTAATCACACAGTCTGGCACAATGGTTCAAGTTGCTGGAAGTATTAAGGCATTAACAAAAAGCTTCAAAATACCTCATCCTATCGATCCTGTAAATAAAATACTTGAGCATGGATCTTTAGAAGGTCCAGAACATGGTGCTTATCAAAGAGGGACAGTTTCAGGAATTGGAGATGTTTCTGTAATTTTACCTGATTATTGGTCTTATTTAGTAGAAAGTTCTTATTCTATACATTTAACTTCTCGTGGTAATTACAATCTTTATATAAAAAATCAAGAATCTGAATATTTTACTGTTTCTAAAATTGGAGAAATTGATAATACAACAATTAATTTTGATTACCTGGTTATTGGAGAACGTAAAGATACTAAATTGGAAGTTATTCAAAACAAAAAGTAAGGAAATAATTTTCTCTAATCAGAAATATTAACATAATAACTATGTTAGTGGAGAAAGCATATGGCAAGTCAAGATGAGTTTCAAAAAAAGGTTTTAGAGTCATTAAAGAAAAATTTAATGGCCGTAGATTTAACTGATACCACTGAAGAAGTAGAAAATGTAGTTGAAGATGCGCCTGTAATTGAAGCACAAAGCTATGATTTTACAGCTTTTGGTGCACCACAAGCTGCTGGTCCTACATCTGGTGGTAATAAAGATATTGTAATTTTACCAGGAGCTGGTGGAACAACTGCTAATTCAGCATCACAAATCAATTTCTATTGGAACTCACCTTCCATACCTGATACTACTGGTATTGGCCAAAGTATTAGAGCAACATTATTCAATTATGCTACAACTGCTACAAATCCAGTTTTAGCAATTGGTGGTTGGAATGGCACTACAAATTATCTTCCATCAGCCACTTATGGTGGAGGATCTGGTACTACTGCAAAAATATGGTTTGATCCATTTTTAGGTAGAATTGAAACTGATTATCTTGGATTTAATACTGGTGTAGGCGACACAAATGTAGCTGGTGTATTATTCTACGATTCATCACAAAATGTTTTTAAAGGCGGAACAGGTTCTGGTGCTGGTAAAACTATTGCGTTCTTAACTGACATTCCAGCAGCAAACTCTTTCTTCTACTGGAGTGATGGCACTAATATTGCACAACCTGATGCAGCTATGGATACATTTACATTTGTAGCTGGAGTCGGTATTACACTGTTAGTAAATGCTGCAGGAGATTCTGCATCTTTTGGCGCTACAAATATTCCTAATGCTTCTCTTACTAATTCAACAATTACAGTAGGAAGCTCAACATTTACATTAGGCGGAACTGGCCTTACAGTAACTGGCCTTGTTACTTTAAACTCAACAAATATTTCAGGTACAGCAATAACCGCAACCACATTCTACGGAACATTAAGCGGTACTGCAAACTCCATTACAACAAATACTGATACCACAAGCACCCTCTATCTTTTAGGATCAAGATCTTCTACAGGTTTTGCAGGTACTGCAGTTTACGTAGATAGTGGTATCTCTGCGCTTGGCAATACGATTACAGCAACAACATTCTCTGGAAATGCAACAACTGCAACAACAGCAGGTAGCGCTGGTACTTCCGTAACTGCAGGATCTGCTGGTACAGCAGTAAATGCAGGCTCCGCAGGAACTTCTGTATCAGCTGGTACAGCAGGTACAGCTACAAATGCTGGTAGTGCTGGTACAGCTGTTAATGCTGGGTCTGCTGGAACAGCAGTAAACGCAGGTGCTGCTGGTAAATGGTTAGCATCTAGAACTGTAACATTTGCTACAGGAGATGTTACCGGTTCATTCTCTATTGATGGCTCTGCAGATGTTTCGAACGTTGCTCTTACAATTGGAGCTAATTCAGTTGCATTGGGTACAGACACAACTGGAAATTATGCAGGATCAGTTGCGACATCTGGTAACGGTATTTCTACAATTGGTACTGCTGGTGAAGGTACTACATTTACTATTGATTCCAATGCTACTTCATCAAATACTAACTCAACAATAGTATTTAGAGATTCTGCAGGTTTATTTGCAGCTGCTGGAGCAACATTTGGTACAGTTCAAGTTGATATAGTCACTGGTACTGTCAGCACTACTTCTGGAAACTTAATTCTTGATTCTACAGGCGGAACTGTTAACGTTAATGACAACCTTACTGTTGCTGGAAACTTAACTGTCCAGGGAACTACAACTGCGGTAGACTCAACAGTTTCAACAATTGTTGACCCTATTATTTCTATTGGTGGTGCAATAGGTGGCACTAACCCATCTACTGACGACAATAAAGACCGTGGAATTGAGTTCAAGTATTTCTCTGGAACTGCAAAAACTGGTTTCTTTGGTTTTGATGATTCAACAGGGTTCTTCACTTTTATTCCAGATGGCACTAACTCATCTGAAGTTTTTTCTGGAACCACAGGCGTTATTGATGCAACAAGAATTACAGGTTCTGCTTCATCATGGACAAACGCTAGAACAGTTACATTCGCAACTGGAGATGTTACTGGCTCGTTTTCAATTGAT